>ERZ857972.44-NODE-44-length-164818-cov-21.545128_pt1 | contig 164818 bp, 154 predicted proteins | sample MGYA00519757_ERZ857972 | MGnify/ENA primary metagenome ERZ857972 (study PRJEB31778, sample SAMEA3449383) | human gut metagenome | biome: human gut; feature: human-associated habitat; material: faeces | place: United Kingdom | collected 2010/2012 ...
CAAGCGAGATAAGAAGGAATCTGTTATCTTCAAAGGTGAGGATAACTCTTATTATATACAAACAGGTGAACAGGTGGAGGATATTACCGCTTGGGAACTTGATGGCTTACCTGAAAATTGGGATATTTGCATTCTCGGAGAGATCTGTGATTATGGCAGTTGCACCAAGGTAGAAACAGATCAAATTTCCGATGATGAATGGATACTTGATTTAGAGGATATAGAAAAGAATAGTGGAAAAGTACTTTGCAAAACACGGAAACTCGAACGAAATGCTGTTAGCACCAAACACAAGTTTTCTAAAGGTCAAGTGTTGTATAGTAAACTCCGTCCATATCTTAATAAAGTTGTTTTAGCTGAAGAAGATGGTTATTGTACTTCGGAGATATTGCCGCTTAAATTTTTGGATACTATTACACCTCAATATGCCAGATATTACTTAATGTCCCCGACGTTTCTAAAATACGCAGATAGATGTTCTTATGGTGTTAAAATGCCTCGATTAAGCACAACTGATGGCAAGAAAGCGGTCTTTACTATACCGCCTATCAATGAGCAACTGCGTATTGTTACAGCGATAGAAACAGCATTCATACAACTTGACGAAATCTTAAACATTATAGCATAATAATAGCCGTCCTCAACTAAAGAGGGCGGCTTCAATTTTACCAAGTTACTATTTTGTCAACCAAGGCTTGTTGTTCACTTGCGGTACGACGAAGATATATACGTGTTGTTTCTATGCTTTCATGACCCATTAGGTCAGCGAGCAAAGCAATATCATTGAACTTTTCAAGGAAGTTTTTTGCGTAACGATGACGGAAAGAATGGGGATACACAACTTTTTTATCTAATCCGTATTTGTCAGCGTAATTTTTCAGTTGTTGTGATATACCTCTTGTAGTGATTCGTTCACCGTAACGATTAAGAAACAAATATCCTGAGTTACGATTATTTTCGTTGAGCCAATCAAGAGTTTCCTTCCTTAATTTTTTCGGTATGTATAATCTTCGTAATTTTCCACCTTTAGTGTACAAATCAAAATAACCAATTTCAACATGTTCAATCTTAATTTGAATAAGCTCACTTACTCTGGCACCTGTTGCAGCTAAATACCAGACAACAAAATACCATTCCATATTCTTATCCTTTTTCAATTGTGATTTCAAAAACTTATAGTCAGCGTTGCTGATAACATTTTCTAAAAAGTTTTTCTGTTGAACTTTAACCGCTTTGAGTTGTAGTTTTTCCTTTCCAAGATATTCAAGGTATTTGTTGATACCTTGAATTCGTAAATTGACTGTTTTCGGCTTAAAGAATTCCATAAGATAGCCTTTATAGGCTAACAAGTTATCTTTGCTTAACTTTTCATAATGAGTATGATAGTAGTTTACAGTCCATAAGTAAGATGAGATTGTGTTCTCTGAAAGATTCCCCTTTCTCAAATGTTCTTCAAATGTTTGCTGCGTCTTCATAAAAAGACACCTCCGATATAATATTTTTCACGGATTAAACCGCATTAATATTATATCGGAGATGTGTTAACTCCTCTTATTATGAGAAGATTGATGAAAATGTTATTGATATCTCAGATGAAATTCCTTTTGATATACCCAAAAACTGGGTTTGGTGCCGTCTCAACACGCTTTGTATAAAAGAAATAAAACGAGGCAAGGCTCCAAAATATACAGATAAAAGTGGCACACTAGTTTTCGCTCAAAAGTGCAACACTAAAAAAGGTGACATAGATATCTCGTTGGCTCAGTACCTTGATGAAAGCATCTTGAAGAAATACTCTCCTGAGTATTTTATGCAATACAACGATATTGTAATCAACTCAACAGGAACAGGCACTATGGGACGAGTTGGAATATTCGAGAAACAAGATGATTTATATAGTTTGCCTATTGTTGCTGATACACACATTACAACAATTCGTGTTACTCAATTAGTAATAGCAAAATATGTTTATTCACTACTTAAATCTAAGCAATCATATCTTGAAACAAGCGGAGAAGGCTCTACTAATCAAAAAGAATTGCGACCAGAAGTATTGTCAAATATCCTTGTACCTTTACCACCTGCACTAGAACAAGAACAGATAATCAATTTTATAAACCACATCAATAAAACTCTCAATAATATTGAGCAAGTTCTCAAGTAATATTCCGTTCGATATTAGATAACACATCATAGAACACCTTTACTTTGTCGACAATTAGTTGTTGATGTTGTTCTGAAGGTATTGGCAAAATTAAATTAAGGACATCGTCTCTTGATATGCCTGGAATTAATCCTTTTGCAACTGATTTTATGTGCTGAATATAAAAACTAATGCACATAGCAACATAGCTAATATTCAGGTTGTATATGTTTCTTATAGCCATAATTTGCCTTGCGATATGTGCATCACCTAAGGTGTTTATTGACATTTCCCCAATAGTACCTTTGCAAGTTATCAACAAATCATTTCGTTTTGAAATTACTTGCGGCACATCTGTCCACCTGTTGATTTCAAGGTTTCCATTAGTAAAATTGCTTGCACCAATTAAATACGGAATACCTGTACTGTTATCGTTATATTCATTAGATTTTAAATCTCTTCCTGATATTAGCTGACAGACATCTTTTAGTCGTACTAATATGCAGTTATCCGAACAATCAAACAACATTTCGTCGTTGATATCAACAATAGTTTTTCCTATCTTCTCATAATAAGAGTTATCCTCACCTTTGAAGATAACAGATTCCTTCTTATCACGCTTGATTTTGCCTTGTTTTATAAGTTCTTCTTTTTCGGCTCTTATGCGTTCAAGAAGGACTGTTGCAGGCTCGTCATCAGGATTTTGAGGAACGAGTTTGCCTCGAATGGCAAGGTCAAGGATTTTACTCTTAATAACATTGATATCTACTTTAAGCGATTCCTTTGATTTATCTATTTTATCAATGTATATGAAAGCTAATGAAATATAATCTATTATTCTTTTTTGTTCATGTGTTGGCGGAATAGGAATTAATGAGTTCTCTATAAAATAACGACCAATTCTCTTCTGACCAACTGCACCTGAAAAAGCATTTATTCCGTTAGTTATAAATGAATCTGTCTTTAGATTCCATAAAACATACTCTGGATAAATGTAATCACTAATTGTTCTTATTATATGTAACTCAGTTGTTCCAGCACCATAACCATTCTTAAGATTTTTAAACACCACTGATTTTTTGTTTTCAAAACAGGGTGTGATTTTTGCTACACCAATATCATTGTCCGCAAAATGTGTAAATCCACTTTTAATACTTCTCCACAATCTTTCTTCATAAGTGTGATTGTTTGCATAAGCTTCTTGAATTAACGGCATTGGTACAAAAGATACTTCCGTATCATCAGGGAGATTATTCCTAGGATTTATGATAAAGGCAGACGAAAATCTACTCCACTCCCAACTTTCTGGCAACTCAAACGGTATCTCATCTTCGATGCATTTTACTGTACCATCTCTGAACTGCTCATAATGTAAATTATCATATTCATATATGCGAGTGTATAGCAGGTCTTAGGATGTACCTAACGAGTGATTTTACGGTTTGGGAGTACAAAGCGTCTGCTCGCTAAGATTTTACATCTAAATTTATTATTACAAAAAGACAGGCACAGACGTTGGAGTTTTGCTCCAAAAGCTGTGCCGTTTTTGTTAATAAATAAATCGAATTTTGTGTTTTAAATTTAATGTTTTTAAGTTGGTTGATAAAGAAAAGCCACGACACTCACTTATTAAACAGTGATAGTCGTGGCTTTAATTACATCTTATCTATTAATGCAAAGACAACAGCTTGTTGTTCTTCGGTAAGTCTTGCCCAACATTCCAGTAACTCTTTCTGAGAGTCGGTCAGAGAAACAGGAGCGTCACCCTCTGCGAATAATTGAGATAAAGTTATACCGAAAGCGGCACAGATTTTTTCAAGAGAAGGTATTGTTGGCACCATGTTTTTACGATACCAAGAAGATATAGTGGACTGAGGTAAGCCTGATTTTTCAGCAAGCTGATATTCTGTCCAGCCTCTTTCTTCACGATATGTAGTTATGGTTGCAAGTATATCTTTCACTACAATAACACCCCTTTGTACTTGTGTTCTTCGTAAATTATACTTTGATAAAGCGTTGTAATTTAATCATTTATATCGTATAATTTTAACGATATACACAATTAGTGTTTAACAACGTTAGGGGTGGAGTTAATGAATGTATTTACTGTCAGCTTTTTCGGTCACAGACATATTGATGAGCCGCTTGCAATAGAAGAACAACTCGAAAAAATTATTAGAGAAATTATTAGCACAAAAGATTACGTTGAGTTTTTGATAGGTCGTGATGGAGACTTTGACCAGCTTGTATCTTCGACTATACGCAGATGCAAGAAAACTTTCCGTGACGATAACTCCGCACTCGTGCTTGTGTTACCGTATATGACTGCTGAATACAGAAACAATACCAGGTCATTCGATGAATACTATGATGCGATTGAAGTTTGTTCAGAGTCAAAAGATAAGCATTACAAATCAGCACATCAAATTAGAAATCGCATAATGGTTGAGCGTTCTGATTTAGTTGTGTTTTGTGTTGAACATAATTACGGTGGTGCTTATACAACGATGAGATATGCTATGAAGAAAGAAGTAAACTATATCAATTTGTGTGATGTGAACGGATTTTGATTTAGTCATTATAATAATTTTGAATAGTCGAAAAAGTGTTGCTTAGAAACGTAGCGTTTAAGCCATTGTAGAACACAAAAGTTATGGGGTTAAGGTGAATGTACCTTAACCCCTGTTTGCGTGATTTATGCCCCTTACGTGCGTTTTAAAAGCCTATTATTTTAGTATTTAATTCTAAAATAATCAAGATAGGCTTTGAATCTGTCCTGAGCTGTCAGACAGGTATCAATCAGATAACCTTTTTCGTTGTGCCATTCTTTTAGTCCTCGATAATAGAAAAGCTTTAGATTATCCTCGATGATAAATGGCACGATGTTGTGCTTGAGGCACTCTTTGAGAAGAATAAGTCTGCCTATACGACCATTACCGTCTTGGAAAGGATGTATGCGTTCAAAAGCTACGTGAAATTCTACAATTTCGTCAAAGGTGATATTGCTTTTTGAGTTGTAATCAGCAAGTAGCTTTCTCATTTTATTGGCAACTTCTTCGGGAAGAGCAGTATCACACCCGCCAACCTCGTTAGGAATCTTTTTGTATTCGCCAACAGCAAACCAATCCTTGCGACTATCGCTTGTGCCTGTTTTAAGAGTAGAGTGTAGTTGTTTGATGAATTTTTCGCTAAGAGTAGCACCCGCTTGTTCAATAACCATATCAATACAATGGAAGTGGTTAGAGGTTTCTATAATGTCATCAACATTGATAGCTTCGTTTTCAAAGCCGATTGTGTTTGTTTCAAATATATATCGAGTCTGGTCGTGAGTCAGTCGGCTACCTTCAATGTGGTTTGAATTGTATGTCAACTCAATTTGAATTTTATGATATATTCCACCGCTTGTTTTTGCGTTCTTTTGCTCACGAAGAATGCTTAATAGCGATGGAGCAGAATTCTTTTTGTTAAGTCGTTCAGGCTTCTGTGCGTTTTCAGGTATGCTCCAAATCTTGCCGATAAGCTTAGCATCGACAATTCTGCCCTGAGCACAATAATTTCTGACGCTACGCTCAGAGATTCCCCATTTATCGGCTATTTCAGCCACAGATAAGTATTTCATAACTACCTCCTTGCAGTTTCTATGCATATAGTATAACACACTATCGGCAAAATAACAATAACATAACTTAAAATAAGTGTGTAAATATTGCTGATAAAACGCTACACAAACATTCAAAATGTATGTAGACAAAGATAGCGTTAAAATTATCAAGTTTAAGCGGTTCCTGAGGCGATAAAAAGTGATGTTAGGGTAAATTCAAATTCTCGAAATATGCTGTTCTCGGGCATTTTAAACGATAGACAAAATGAAGAGTGAATGGTATAATAACAATCAGATTAATTGGAATTTAATGAAAGAAGGCTAATTTAAGTGAAAGATATTAAAGTAAGAATAGAAAAAGCACAGATTGATGATTTACAGGAAATACTAACGCTTCAGTATCTTTCATATCAAAGCGAGGCGGCTTTGTTTGGCACTAATGATATTCCACCACTGAGACAAACATTAAATGAAGTGATAGATGAATATAAGGTTGGAGTTATTCTTAAAATGGTTGATGAAGACGATGTTATTATAGGCTCTGTCAGAGCAAAAGAAAGTAATGAAACAGTATCTATCGGTAAACTTATGGTTCATCCTGATTACAGGGGCAAGGGCTATGGTACTAAGCTCCTGTCTGAAATCGAGCAATATTTTCCCGATAGAAGATACGAGCTGTTCACAAGTACCCGAAGCGTGAATAACATTCGTTTGTATCAGAAATTTGGATACAGAATTATTTGTGAAAAAGCTGTAAACCATGAGTTAACTTTTGTATATATGGAAAAGTAGTTGATTCAGACTTACACGCACAATTTGTAGAAACACATTAAATACACATAACAGCAAACGGCAAGGAGATTATAAGTTTCTCCTTGCCGTTTTGAGTTTAGATATAGATTATTTCGTTGTTTACTATTTGTTAAGGTGATTTTATTTTAACGAAGCTTTTAATGTTTTGCTTGACAGCTAATTAGAATTAGCTTATAATATAGCTAATCTGAATTAGCCGAGGGAGAATATGGATACAAAGAAAAAGATTTTAGATGTTGCATTAACATTGTTTTCTGAAAAAGGATATGGAAATGTTTATGTCGGACAAATAGCAGAGGGCGTAGGGATTAAAGCACCGTCCTTATATAAACATTACAAAAGTAAGAAGGACATATTTGAAGCAATCTTAGAAGAAATGCGTAATCGTTATAACAAAGAGGCTTCTCGGTTAAATATGACAGGAAATGATTTTCTGATAGATTCTAAGCTTTATAATAATATTTCAGAGGACGAACTTGTAAAAATGGGAATAGGGCTTTTTTCTTTCTTTTTGCATGATGAGTATGAATGTAAATTCAGAAAAATGCTTACTATTGAGCAGTTTTCCAATGAAGAATTAGCAGAACTCTTTTCTAATCAATATTTCAATGAACCTATAAAATATCAGACAGGATTGCTTCAATTGTTAATTATGCAAGGGTGTATGAAAAACGAGGATGCAAGCGTGATGGCACTGCAATTCTTTGCTCCTATTTATTTATTGATGACAGTATGCGACCGAGAGCCGCAAAGAGAAGTAGAAGCATTGCAGATATTGGAAAAACATATCCGACAATTCAACCGAATGTATAAGGAGTAAAAAGATGAAAATTGTAATGATACATGGTCAAAACCATAAAGGCAGTACATATAAAATTGGCAGAATGATAGCAAGTAAAATCAGCCGTGAAGATGATATTGTAGAATTCTTTCTTCCCAGAGATTTAAATCATTTTTGTCTTGGATGTTATGCTTGTATAGAGGACGTTACACAATGTCCGTTCTATGAGGAAAAGAATAAAATTATGACTGCGGTAGAATCCGCTGATTTACTGATATTTACCACACCTACTTATTGCCTGAGAGCGTCTGCTCCTATGAAGAGCTTTATAGATTTGACTTTTAATTATTGGATGATACATAGACCGAGAAAATGTATGTTCAGTAAACGAGCTATCGTAGTATCAACGGCAGCAGGAATTGGCGCAAAATCAGCTATCAAAGATATAACAACTACATTGCTTTATTGGGGTGTGCCTTCTATAATTACTTATGGAATCAGTGTGCAAGCAATGAATTGGGCAGGAGTTGCAGATAAGAAAAAGCAAAAAATCGAAAAAGATACCACCAAAATTGCTAATAAAGTATTGAAATCCAAACGTGTAAAAGCAGGATTAAAAACAAAAGCTTTATTTATGATGATGCGAATGATGCAGAAAAAAGATTGGGGTTCAGGTGAAGCGGAAAAAATGTATTGGGATAAAAACGGCTGGCTTGGCAAGGAAAGACCTTGGAAGTAAGCACACGATACGCTAAATTTTACAGAAAGATTGATTCGAATTTATAGAAATGCGAAAATTCCACATAACAGCAAACGGCAAGGAGATTATAAGTTTCTCCTTGCCGTTCTGCGTTTAGGTATAGATTATTTCATTGTTTACGATTTCGGTTGCTCTGTTACGGATGTTATTCATACTCTGAATCCAGAGTATTGGATTTTTTGCCTTTAGATGTTCGGTGATGCTTTCGTTTTCTGCCATTTGTTTTACGAGATTAGCGAACATTTCGTTGGCTCTTTCGTCTACATCGGCTAGATATTCTGCAAGCTTACAGCTTGTCAGTAAATTGTAGTACCTGATTTTGTGGTGATTAAGCAGAAAGTTCTTGTGTCGCTGACCGAACACACCGATTTCTACATTCTTTTGTTCGGGAAGTTTTAAATCAGGGAGAAGATAGTTACCCTGTTGTGTATAAGTGATATTAGTATTTGTCATGATTTGTACCTCCAAAATATTCTTTGTCAGAGATGATTCAGGTCATTCAGGAGGATTTTTATATAATTGACAGTAATTTTGATTTAAAATCTTTAAATAAAGGGGATAAATACTTGATTTTTGACAGCAGTTTTGAATGCAATTGACTGCATTTTTGACTGCACTTTATCTTATTTTAAGTGATTTTAACTTTTCTTAAAGTTACTTAGTTGCACCTTGAAACCCTAGCGTTTAAGCCGTTTTAGGACATTTTAAGAAATTTTGACAAAAAGAAAAGACAGCTTCGAAAAGCTGTCTTTTTGGTGCGAGTGACGGGACTTGAACCCGTACGTCGTGAAACACACGCCCCTCAAACGTGCCTGTCTGCCTATTCCAGCACACTCGCATTTATCTCTCACCTTTTTTCGTGAGCAGTATTGATTATACGGTAAAACTGTAATTTTGTCAATACTTTTTTAAAAGTTTTTTAATATTTCTTTCCCCTGCATTGAATTGCAACACAGGGGAAAGATTTTAGATTCTAAATAAATCAGTTTTCCGAACTTGTAGCCTTTTTAACCCGCTTTTCAAACTTATCAAGGCAGGTATTCCAGTTATCGTATGACGGATCGTTACGCTTATCTTTGAAGAGCTTTGTATCGTCAAGATACTTTCCGATATAATTCGTCATCTTCACCGCACCGTTATAGTTAAGGTGATCACCTTTATCCTTTGTATCCTTTTTCCAATCAATCGGGATATCATCACGGAGAAGATTAGTATCGATATAATCAACACCGAGATCCTTTGAAATTGCTTCCATAGCGTTATGTCGCTGATAGTTCCAGTTTTTTGTGCTTGGGGTACTTATCAGCACAAGTTTTGTACCGTGCTTTTTACAGAATTTCGCAATTTCTTTGAGATACTTTTTGTTGGTAGAAAGTATCGGTGCAGAAACATCGGAATACTTCATATATTTCTTGATAGCCTTATCTGTCGCAGGCTTAGACTTTTTAGTAAAGAAATAACCTTTGTTTTTCTCGTTCGCAGTATATTCAACTGTAGCCGAAAAATCCTTGAGCTGAAGATTCTTCCAACGGTCATGATATCTGAACACAGGGAAAATCTGCTCTGCCTTATATGTGATTTCATCCTCAAAATAAGATTTTCTGAAAATCGCATTGGTTTCAAGGAATACAATCTTCGGACTTTGTTTTTCAAAAGTTTTTTTCAAAAATTCCATTGAGTACACAAGCTTTTGAGCCGGAGAAGAAACATCATACGAGGTAATTCCGTAATCCCTCCAGATATTGAGCGGAATGAACGAATGATACACCTCGCTGTCACCGATAAACACAGTATCAATACTGTCTTTAGGTTCGCTGAAAATACCGTTTGCTCTCGGATAATGAATGCCCGCCGCCTTGTCATTTGACTTTGGTTGAAATATGAGTGAGGACACCTGAAGTAATCCGAGAAGTATTGCAACAAACAGGACACAGCTGACAATTCTCTTAATTATTTTCTTCATAATCAGACCTCCTTAGAAGTTCGCATAAATCGGATCAACGGCAACATAGCCCTTGCCGTAAGCACCGAAGATTATGATGAACATAATAAGAGCGTAAACAGCCGCCCATCTTATAACAACATTTCTCTTTGCAATTGCACCACGCACACATATTCCCTTTTCATTGAGAACGCTGATTACAAAAATAAAAGCAAGCGCAATAAGCACGATCATAACATCATGCATATCAATTTTAAGCTTTTTCATAAGCTCATAGTTAAGGCTTGAAAAGCTGAAATCGGTCACCATTTTTCCAAACATTGAAAGACCTGTTGTAAGTCTTTCTGCTCTGAAAAACATTTCGCCGATAACAACAAGTATGCCTGTACGAACCATTTGAAACACTTTGTACGCAAAGCATTCGGAATTGATGTGAAGCTTTTTATTGAATGCGGTAACCGCAGGGGCAATGATGTTGCCCGACAGAATAAGCACAAAGTGGTACATACCGAAGAATATGTAACCCCACGCAGAACCGTGCCACAGTCCGTTGCAGAACCATACACAGAACAACGCTATGCTTCCCGCAAGCAACGGACCAAAGTGGTTGCCGAGCTTTTTGCGTGCGGAAGATGTAAGATTTTTCATCGGCTTTGACATGGTGACGGGATAGAAGATATAATCCTTGAACCATGTACCGAGTGTGATATGCCACCTTTTCCAAAATTCTGAAATTGATTTTGAAAAGAAAGGTCTTTCAAAGTTTTCGGGCATTGTAACGCCGAAAATCTGAGCAACACCCATTACGGCATCCATTGTACCGGAGAAATCGCAATAGAGCTGAATTGTATAGGCAATTGCTCCGAGAGCGATTATTCCGCCCTGATAGTCATCGTAATGGCTGAAAATCTGCTTAATCATAGGATTAAGTCTGTCGGCTATTACGAGTTTTTTCATAAGACCGAAAAGAATACGGACTGCACCGAGTTTTAAGTTTTCAAACTCAATTTGCTTTACATTCCACAGCTGATTGGCTGTCTGACCGTAACGGCAGATAGGACCTTCTACAATCTGTGGAAAGAAAGACATGAACAACGCAAGTCTTAATATGTTGTCATCGGCTTTAATAAGTCCTCTGTAAACATCAAAGAGGTACGATACAGCCTGCAAAGTAAAGAATGAAATACCAATCGGCATTATATAACTCGGAATATCAAACTGAATCGGAATATTCAAAAGCAATAACAGCGAATTTACATTTGTTGTAAAAAACGGTGAGTATTTGATTACAAGCAGACCGCCTATCATGAGTACGGCGGCAAACAACAGAACTCTGCGACTGCGGTGGAGATATACCTTTTTAAGAGCCTTTTTCTCCTCCTTAGGCACAGTCTTTAGCGCCGCACTTTTTTGCGTTTGAATCCTGTCAAGCCACAAGCCGAAATAATGGACGCCCATTATTATCAGGCATAAATAGGCAATCAACTGACCGCTTATCAGCCAAAAGAAAGCAAAGCTTGCAATAAGCAGAAAATACTTTCTTGCTTTTTGCGGAATGACGGCATACACAACAACTGAAACAGGCAGAAAAATGGCAAGAAACGCTACCGAAAAATATGAGGTAAGCGTGTCAAGACTGCCCGCCATCAGTAATGATGGAAGATCCATCTTATTCCTCCTCTTGGAGTCTTTCAATCATACTCCACATTGCCTTTACTGAATTAAAGTTTGCAGGAACAACTTCCACTGCAGGAACTGTCACATCAAAAGCGTCCTCAATCTCAGCAATAAGAGAAATGATTGAAAGAGAGTCAAGATAGTGACCGTCAATAAGGTTTTCACAGCCTTCGTAATCTACATCCGGTTTAATGTCCTCTAAAATCTCAATAAGTTCATCCATTTTAATTCGTTTCCTTTCTGTAATTGGGTTTGTTTAAATTAAATGTTTCAAAGGAATCACGGACGCAAAGATATGTTCCGTCCTCCTTTTTTATGTAAACCGAGGGAATGTCACGACTTAAAAACAAAGAAATTCCCTCTGTCATACAATAAGCGCCTGTGTTTTCAAAACAAATTACATCACCGATTTCAATATCAGGCAAAGAAATCTGTTTTGCGATTATATCATTCATTGAACAAAGTGAACCGCAGATATTCCATGATTCGGTACACGGCTCTGTTTCTTTTCCGCAAACCGAAAGGTACGGCTGTTTCATTGCCATATGCTGACCGTAGTACATAATATGGTTCATTCCGCCGTCAACAAGAAGGTAGTTTTCCCCTTTGTTGCACTTTTTATCAACGATATGCGTGTAGTATTTACCGCAGATTGCGGCAATGCTTCGTCCGAGCTCAAGCGTGATTTTCGGCTTTGAAGTCATCTCATTCAAAAGCTGTGCAAATCCGCCGATAAGCTCGTCCTCATTTATGGTATCTTCCTTGAAATAGGCTACAGGGAATCCTGTGCCGTATTCAAGCTCTTCTGCGGTATAATCATATTTCTCTTTGAGAAGAATAAGAAGATTGTCAAGTTTGTCAATTTCTCTCTTGAGTTTTTTAAGAGAAGTTTTCTGTGTTCCTGAAAAGAACTGAATACCGAGTATTTCAAGATATTCAAATTCATTTCTTTTTGAAATAATTTCTTCGATTTCATCGGAATTAATTCCGAACTGACTTCCGTTTGTAAGTCTTAAAAGCAAAGAAATTTTCTTTTTATATTTTTCGGATAATTCTCTGAAAAGATTAAACTGTGTAAGTGACTCTACGGTGAATATTCTGTCGCATTTTCCGTTTGCAACCATATTTTCCATAACTTCGGGAGTTTTGTACACACCCGAAATCACCATCATTTTATCGGGAATATCAAGTAAATCGCAGATTTCAGCCTCACCCGGTGAGCAGATTTCAAAGCGGTCAACATCATTTTCAAGTTCTGCCGTAATAAATGTGTTCGCCTTGATTGCATAGCAGATTGCAACATCTTCGGGAAGCATTTTTCTGAGATATGCTACTCTGTCTTTGAGAGTTTTTACATCAAAAACATAGAATGCAGTTTTGTTCTGCTTTAATATTTCGTTCATTTTCTTCTGCCCCCTGCAATTTCAGCAAGCTTTTTACGGTCAATTTTGCCGTTCTTTGTTAGCGGCATTTCATCAACCTTGCGGATAACACCCGGAATCATAAACGCAGGCAAATCCCTTGACATTGATGCGGCAAGCTCGTCCTTTTCAATTGAGCCTACGAAAAAGCCCTTGAGCCTTGATTTTTTCTCATCAAAAATACAACAGCATTGCTCAACACCGTCAACGGCTGACATCTCACGCTCGATTTCCTCAAGCTCTATGCGATGTCCCATATATTTAATCTGAAAATCCTTTCTTCCGCTGAAAACAAGTTCACCGTTTTCGTTGTATCTTGCAAGGTCACCTGTTCTGTAAATTAATTCGGGATAGTACGGATTAAGCGGATTCTGAACAAAAGCCTTTGCATTCTGTTCGGGATTTGAGTAGTAACCGAGTGCAAGAGCAGTACCTCTCACGCAGATTTCACCGACTTTGCCAACCTCTGAAATTCTGTTATTATTCTCATCAAGAAGAATAACATCTTCATTGGGGAACGGTTTGCCTATCGGAATACCGTCTGCATAGTCGCAATCGTTGTCGAGAATATGGTATGTGCAGTTACAGGTGATTTCCGTCGGTCCGTAAAGGTTGACATACTTTGCATTTGGAAGATGTGAACGGAAATTTTTAAGCGCCTTGAGCGGCATAACCTCACCGCTGAAAAGAATCTTATTAACGGTTTCGGGAGTTCTGTAGTCAAGCGCATGGAATGTGCTGATAAGGCAGAGAGCCGAAACAGCCCATATCATAACAGTAATCCTGCGGTCACATATGAAATCAATGAGTTCGGCAGGAGCGGAGAACATTCTCCTCGGCACAACAACAAGAGTTGCGCCTGTTTTAACAGCCGAATAGATATCCTTGACGGACACATCAAAATCAAACGGTGCTTGATTTGCTATTACATCGTTATTATCAATGCCGAATATTTCTGTAAAATGGTCAATAAAGTCAATTACACTTCTGTGACACACAACAATTCCCTTTGGAGTGCCTGTTGAACCGGAAGTGAAGTTGATGTAGAGCGGATCTGTGTCAATTTTATGGCTGCGGATTTCGCCAAGCTTTGCATAATCAGGTTCTGATTTTGCCAAATCTTCAAAGGTCACAATTTTTCTTTCAGAGAAATATTCTTTCGCTGTTTCAAGCAAGCTTTCAGAAGTTACAATCACCTTTGGATTGAGTACGGAAACTGTGGTCTGAAGTCTGTTCTGCGGAAGCTCCGTGTTGAGAACAGAATAAAATCCGCCTGCGTACACGGTTGCAAAAAATGCCGCTACCGCATCGGCACATTTTTCCATATATATGCCTACTGCATCTCCCGATGCGATAAGTTCAGAAAGGGCGGTTCCTACAGATGAGCTGAGTTTTACAAGCTCGGAATATGAATAGGAAACCTTTTCGTCAGTTACCGCACATTTTTCAGGAAAGTATTCGGCTGAGTTTTCAAGATAAGCCAGCACACTGCTGTTCATAGCTGCACCTCATTATATATTTGTATATTAATTATCAAATTATAAATTCGTTAACCAAATATTATATATTGCAAACGCACTACCATAATACCACAAAATTCGTCAAAAATCATCACAAAAATGTCACAAGTAAGTAATTATTTGTATTTTCAGCAATTTGCACAAATAATCAGTCAACAATCGGCAGTTTCACTTCAAATACGGCACCGTCAAGGTAGTTATACGCTGTTACGCTGCCCTTGTGAAGATGTATAATCTCATTTGCAAGCGACAAACCGATGCCCGTTCCGCCGTCACTGCCTTTGTAGAATCTGTCGAAGATATGTTCAATATCATCACGGTTTATACCGTTACCGTCATCCTTGAATCGGATATAAACATATTTCTGATTGGTTTCGCAGGCAACAGTAATTTTCTTTTTTGAATATTTCAGACCGTTTATTATGATATTTCGGAATGCCCTTGCCATTTGATCTTCATCACATTTCACATAGATTTCTTCATCGGGAAATTCAGGCACAATGCTTATGCCGTTCATCTGCTGAACAGCATCAAGTGACCGAAAACAATCGTAAAGAACCTCTTTTATGTCAAGCTTTACAAGGTCAAGCTTAAAATGTCGTGAATCAATTTTTGAAATTGAAAGAATTTCCTCAACAAGACCTGTCATTCTCTCGGTTTCCTGCATAATTATGCCTGCGGCATTTTGCGGATCTACAACATCCATTTCAATGCCCTCGGCATAGCCTTGAATTGCCATAAGAGGGGTTTTGAGTTCATGAGAAGAATTCTGAAAGAATCTGCGCTGAGTTTTCTGTGACTCCTCAATTTTAACACCGAGTCTGTAACCGATTATGCTCATCACAACAATTGCGCAAAGAAAAATTGCTGAAATAAGCCAGTTGAGCGAACGGGTATATTTTACGATATGGTCGATATTTATGTACATTAAATACACAGGCGAATCGTTTTCATCGGATCCTGCATCGTCCCAATAATCATAATTCTGCGGTTCTTCATAAACGGTAAATACATAATAGCCGTTATCTGTTTGAAGTGTATATATTTGTTCTTCGGATATATTGTGATTCTTAACCCATTCGGTGAGTTCGTATGTACTTTTTAATGAAGTTGAATTTGAGCCGACAAGGCTGTTGCCCTCGGAGGTATTTTTGTCATTAAGAGCGTCTGTTACATCAATATAGTAAATATCCGAGGTGAAATACGAATCCTGATAACCGCTTTCAAACTTTTTTTGAAGAGTTGATTCTTCATTGGAATCTTCTTCATAATAATCCGAAAAATCATCTTCGCTCTCGTCGTTGCTGTTAGAAATATAATGCTGATAATCAATTTCGTATTCAAGAGCGTCTTCTGCCTCACTTACGAAGTGGGACGGCAAAACTATATTTAAAATTCCTGCAAATGCGAAAAAAAGTAAAATCATTGACGACCATACAATAATCAAAATACGGAATTTTATGTGTTTCACTTTTTATCCTCCGCAATGCTTATTCTGTAACCAAAGCCCCATATCGTGCCTATGCTGACATTACTGCCTGCAAGGCTTAACTTTCTGCGTATTCTTCGCAAGGTTTCATCTGTTACACGGGTTTCAACTTCGGTATCGAATCCCCACACACCTTCAAGAATTTCTTCTCTTGAAAATGCCTTTTTCGGTTCTTTTAACATATATGTAAGCATTTTAAGTTCTGTTTTGCTCAAAGAAACAGGCTTGCCTTTGCAATAAAGGCAGTTTTCCTGTGCCGAAAATCTAAGATTTCCGATTTTAATATCCGAAAGCTCCTGACCTGTCACCTTTTTGGTGTTCATATCCATTCTTCTTAAAAGGGATTTTACTCTCATTAAAAGGGTTGTAAGTCTGAACGGCTTTGTCAGGTAATCATCGCCCCCGAGGGTTATTCCCCTTACATAGTCATATTCGGAATCTTTTGCGGTCAGCATAATTATAGGAACATCCGTTATCGTTCTGAGCTGACGGCATATTGTCAAGCCGTCTGTTCCGGGCATCATTATATCAAGAATTACAAGTTCACACGGTTTTTTAAGGAATTCCTCCATAAGCTCGTCACCGGTTTCAAATGCGGTAACGCTGTAACCGTCACTCTCAAGAAACCTTGTAATAAGGTCACGAATGTTCTTTTCATCATCCGCAATATAAATTGATGAACCCATAGTAAAAATACCCTTTCTGAACAGAACCGCAAGTTTTAAGTACAATTTTCATCACAATCATATGTATTATACCAAATTTCAAAGTAAAAATCCACCGAGAAATGAATCTGAATTGTAATAAAAGTGTCACAAAATGTATTAAACAGAGTAATTGCAATGAAATTTTTTTGAAGTTGACAAAATAAAAAAATTATAGTATAATTTCTGAAATATATAATGGTTTAATTGGAAACGCACATTTCTCCTTAAGGAAATGATAACGAACAACACTTATATGTTTACTAAGTTATCATTTTTATAAAGGAGATTTTTTATGCCAAAAACTAAATTTCAGGAAGTTATTTTTACGATTATCATGGTGTTCTTTATGGTTTATGCCATGATTTGCTACAACACAGCTCTTAATATCGGCGAAATGAAAAACGAAATTTTTCTTTCCGCCTTCAAAGAACTTTCTTTTATGGGGCCGATTGCATTTATTCTTGACTTTTTCATTATCGGTCACATTGCCAAAAAGCTTGCTTTTAAGATTGTAAACCCTGCAAAGGATAATCCTTTCTTCCTTGTACTCGCAATTTCTGCAATTTCGGTTATCTTTATGTGTCCTCTTATGAGCCTTGCTGCTACTCTTATTTTCAAAAATGCGGGTGTTGAGATTATTTCGGTATGGCTTGAAACTACCGCACTCAACTTCCCTATGGCACTTTGCTGGCAGTTGTTTTTTGCAGGCCCGATTGTCAGATTCATTTTCAGACATATTTTCAGAAGGTCACTTACAGCAGACAACACACATTGATTACACAATTACAAATAAAAATGCTCTGTATCGTTTGATTTGGTACAGAGCATTTTTGTTTTTGCATGATTTTTAATCTTCAAAAAGCGAATTCATCAGATTTTTAATTTTTTCTTTTCTGGCTTTTGTTTCATCGCTGTTTAGAAAATAGCTGTTTTCCTGAAAGTTGATTACATCGCCTTCTTTGATATTTTTCGGCAGGGCTTTAAGTTCAAGATTCACCATATCGCCGTTTTCACACTCAAGAACAGCCTTGTCGCCTTCTATTCTGTCAACAATAAATTTTTTCAAGCTTATTCATCCCTTTTCATTGAAGTTTGTCCCGTTTTGATTGTCACACCTGAACCCTCGGTTGAAATGACAACTGTTCCGTTTTCATCGGTTCTGTATGTTTCAACTCCGAATTTATCAAGCAGCTTTAATGTGCTTTTGTGCGGATGTCCGTAGCTGTTATCCTTGCCGAGTGAAATAACCGCATATTTAGGATTTACCTTTTCAAGCAACGCTTTTGTTGTTGATGTTCTGCTTCCGTGATGACCTACTTTAAGAACTTCTGCACTCATATCTGCCGTAACGGTTTCAAGCTCTTTCTTTTCGGCATCTCCGAGGAACAGAAAGCTGTCGTTTTTATAAGTCATTTTAAGAATTATCGAGCAATTGTTCAGATTATCCTCGTCAATCGTTACGGGAGCAAGAATATTTATGCTGAAATCGTTGTCATCAATAATATTCATACCCGCTTTGGCTGACTTGACTTTAAGTTCCTTGTCTGCAATTGCCGTGAGCAGATTCTCATAGGTCTTGGTTGTGGTTGTAACCTTAGGCATATAGATTTCGCCGATATTATTATGCTTTACAACATAAGCCATTGAACCGATATGGTCGGCATGAGGGTGAGTTGCAACGAGATAATCAATATTTATGTATCCGAGATTATTGATATATTCGGTAATACTTTTGCCGTACATATTTTCGCCTGCATCAATCAGCATACACTTTTGATTCGGCAGTTCAATAAATATGCTGTCACCCTGTCCGACATCAAGGTAATGAACCGATAATGTTCCGATTTCTGAAACAGTTGTTTTGCTTTCCGAATCGGAACCGTTCACATTGATATTGATTGAACACGAACAAAGTGCAAGACAGATTACCGCAAACAATGCAGTAAGCTTTAATATTAATTTTGAATTAATTTTAATTTTTAACACCTCACAATTCTGAGTCTTATTGTACAATAAACAAGTCAATATTTCAAGAACAGAAAAAGGAGAGCCTTTGCGACTCTCCCCTTTCGATTATCATTATGCGGTTTTGCCTGTATAAAGCTGATAGTATCTGCCCTTTTGTTCAAGAAGCCGTTCGTGTGAACCACGCTCGATGATTCTGCCCTTTTCAAGAACCATAATACAGTCTGAATTCTTGATTGTAGAAAGTCTGTGGGCAATAACAAAGGTTGTTCTGCCGTGCATAAGCTTATCCATGCTGTCCTGAACCATCTTTTCGGTACGGGTATCAATTGAACTTGTAGCCTCATCAAGGATAAGTGCTGGCGGATCTGCAACAGCGGCTCTTGCAATCGCAAGCATCTGGCGCTGTCCCTGACTGAGGTTGCCGCCGTCACCTTTGAGCAGGGTGTTGTAGCCGTCAGGAAGTTTTCTGATAAAGCTGTCTGCGTTGGCAAGCTTTGCCGCTGCGATAACCTCTTCGTCTGTTGCGTCAAGTCTGCCGTAACGGATATTTTCCATTACGGTATCCGTGAACAGGTGCGTATCCTGTAAAACTATACCGAGTGAACGGCGAAGGTCGCCTTTTTTGATTTTGTTGATATTGATTCCGTCATAACGGATTTTACCATCCTGAATATCATAGAATCGGTTAATAAGGTTTGTGATTGTTGTTTTGCCTGCACCTGTTGAACCGACAAACGCAATCTTCTGACCGGGTTCTGCGTACAAATCAATATTGTGAAGAACGATTTTATCATCTGTATAACCGAAGTCAACATCGTCCATAACAAGCGCACCCTTGAGTTCGCGATACTCTGTTTTGCCTGTTGTGCTGTGAGTATGCTTCCAAGCCCACATACCTGTTTTTTCCTCAGTTTCAACAAGCCTGTCGCCCTCTTTGCGTACATTAACAAGTGTTACATATCCGTCATCAACCTCAGACTCTTCGTCAAGAAGTTTAAAGATACGGTCTGCACCTGCAAGTGCCATAACAATTGAGTTAAACTGCTGGCTGACCTGATTGATAGGCTGGGTAAAGCTCTTGTTGAATGTGAGGAAGCTTACGAGTTTACCGATTGTAAATCCGAGGAAATTGTTGAGAGCAAAGATACAACCTACGATTGCACAAAGCACATAGCTGATGTTACCGATTTGTGCGTTAATCGGCATAAGGATATTTGCAAACTTGTTTGCGTTGTATGAACTGTTGAAAAGCCTGTCATTAAGCTCATTGAATTCTTCAATGCTCTTTTTTTCATGGTTAAATACTTTTACAACCTTCTGACCGTTCATCATTTCCTCAATGTAACCGTTAGTCGCACCGAGGTCTGCCTGCTGTTTTGCAAAAAACCTTCCGCTTCGTGACGCAAGCTGTTTTGTTACAAAAAGCATTACACCAACCATTACAAGTGTAAGAATTGTAAGAGGAATACTGAGTGTAAACATACTGACAAGGACGGCAATGATTGTAATTCCGCTGTTGAAAAGCTGAGGAATACTCTGGCTGATCATCTGACGGAGGGTATCAATATCGTTTGTGTAAACACTCATGATATCGCCGTGAGGGTGTGTGTCAAAGTATTTTATCGGAAGGCTTTCCATATGTTCAAATATCTGACAACGCAAATCACGCATTGTACCCTGTGTTACATAAACCATAATTTTGGCGTAGATAAACGCCGACGCCGCACCGATTGCATAGAAAATTGCAACTCTTAAAATTGCTCCGAGCATCGGTCCGAAGTCACGGCTGCCGCTCTGAATCATCGGAGTGATGTAATCGTCAATAAGATTCTGAATAAACAATGAACCCTGAACATTTGCAAGTACGCTGATGAGGATGCAGACGAAAACAATAATCATCTGAAATTTATATTTTTTGAAGATAATACCGAATAGTCTTTTAAGAACCTGACCTGAATTTTCAACCTTTTGTGCAGATCCTCGGTTTCTTCTTCCCATTGGTCCCGGCATAATTACAGCTCTCCTTTCGCATCAAAATCACCGTTGCCGCTTGTCTGGGCAACATAAATTTCATTGTAAATCGGACTGTTTTTGATAAGTTCTTCGTGAGTACCCACTGCGCTTATCTCACCGTCATCCATTACAATAATCTTGTCTGCGTGTGAAACGCTTGATACACGCTGTGAAATAATCAGCTTTGTAGTATCGGGGATATTCTCGCTGAATGCCTTGCGGATACTTGCGTCTGTTGCGGTATCAACTGCACTTGTCGAATCATCAAGAATAAGAATTTTCGGATTTTTCAGCAAAGCTCTTGCAATGCAAAGACGCTGTTTCTGACCGCCCGAAACATTAGTACCGCCCTGTTCGATTTTTGTGTTGTACTTATCGGGGAAGCTTTCGATAAACGCATCTGCACACGCCAGCTTGCAGGCATTGACGCATTCTTCCTCTGTAGCATTTTCGTTGCCCCATCTAAGGTTGTCAAGGATTGTACCGCTGAAAAGAACATTCGACTGGAGCACAACCGAAACCTTGTCACGCAGAGTTTCGATATCATAGTCACAAACATCTTTTCCACCGACCTTAACAGAACCTTCGGTTACATCATAAAGTCTTGCAATAAGGTTTACAAGGCTTGTTTTTGAAGAACCCGTACCGCCGATAATGCCGATTGTTTCGCCTGATTTGATTTTTAGGTTGATATCGTTGAGAATCGGTTTTTCGGCTTTTGTGTTGTATGAGAATGAAACATTGTCAAACTCAATGCTTCCGTCCTTAACCTCGTAAACAGGGTTTTCGGGATTTGCAAGCGTTGATTTTTCATTAAGCACACCTGCAACACGCTTACCGCTTGCAAGGCTCATTGTGAGCATTACAAACACCATTGCCACCATAAGGAGATTCATAAGAATGTTCATACAATATGTGAGCATACTTGTAAGTTCACCTGTTGTAAGCTCACTGCTTACGATCATATTTGCGCCAAACCAGCTTACAAGAATGATTGATGCGTATGAAGTAACCATCATAACCGGTGATACTGTTACCATGGCATTTTCAGCCTTAACAAAAAGTCTGTAAACATTGTCGGCTGCCTTGCGGAACTTGCCTACTTCGTGTTTTTCACGAACGAAAGCCTTTACGACTCTGATTGAAGTTACATTTTCCTGAACGCTTGCGTTGAGTTCATCGTACTTTTCAAAAACCTGACTGAAATACTTGTATGTTGCCTTCATAATAAAGGCAAGAACAACAGAAAGTAAAATTGTTGCAATGAGATAAATACAGGCAAGCCTTGCATTGATGATGAATGTCATTGTCATTGCACAGATGAGCGATACAGGCGCTCTGAAACACATTCTTAAAAGCATCTGATATGCATTCTGAAGGTTTGTTACATCCGTTGTCATACGGGTAACAAGTCCTGCGGTTGAGTAACGGTCAATGTTGGCAAACGAGAATGACTGGATATTTGCAAACATTGAGCGTCTGAGGTTTCTTGCAAAGCCTGCCGAAGCTTTTGCACCGTAGATACCGTCCATCATACCTGCAAACAAGCCCGTGAGTGCAAGTGCACCCATATAACCGCCCGTTATGAGTATGTGCTGCATATCGCCCTTGTTGATACCGTCGTCAATCATTGATGACATAAGAAACGGAATAATTGTTTCAACAATTACTTCGAGTATCATAAAGAACGGTGTAAGAACAGACTCTTTGACGAAACCTTTGATATTTTTTGCCAAAGTTTTTATCATACTTATCTCCTTCCGTTTTAATTTGCATTTTCAAGTCCGCTGAGAATTTTATTTATAAGAAAAAGAAATTGTTTCTTTTCTTCTTTTGTCAGCAGACTGTCAAGCAAAGTTTCGTTTTTGGTTATCATATTTTCGATTTTGTAATGAAGTTCAATACCTGTTTCGGTCAAGACAAGTTTTTTGAGACTTGCGTCACTTTCAACGCTCTCCCTCGTTATGTAATTTTTCTTTTCCATAAGTTTAAGAATACTTGTAACGGTTGAACGGGCAATTGAAAATGCGTTTTCAATATCTTTTTGATAAACATCTTCATCACGATGATCATAGAGATATGCAATAATCCAGCCGTGCATGAGAGTCAGCTTATCCACACCCTTATCCTTGGCGGAATAGATTAACTTTCTCTGCAAAACCTGATTAAGCACCTTGATTTCGTGACCGATTGAATCATTAAAGCGTTTGTTGCACTTACAGCTTTTTACGCTTTTGTCATCACACATTATCTCACCTCCGAAATCACACTTATGAGATATTGTTCTATATAGAATAGTTCGATACAAAACAATTTGTATCAGTAATTATAGCACCTTCATTTTGAATGTCAAGAGAAATTACAAATAATTATTCAAAGTTTCACATTGCAGTCACAAATCAAAAGCGACAGCTAAAATTACAGCTGTCGCAGTTAAAATCATATTCACTTTGCACAAATTATGACAATTGTCACTTTTTTAGAATTTCTGTCGCATCACGGATATCTGGGGTTTTATCACCGTTGATATCGCAAACAAAAAGAGCATACTGATTTTCGTCATAATCGTCAAAGGTGAGGTCTTTGATAAGATACTTCTGAATAAGCTCAGCATCCTTTTCATCTGTTTTTCCGTCAATGTTGAGGTCTTTCATATTTTTGGGAACGCAACCGCCATCAAGCACAAAATCAATACCGCTGTCGCTCATGAGTTCATCGGCTCTGTTTTTGTCAACATCAACAATGTAAAGTCCCAATGTGTCAAAGCATTGATAAACATATTTTGCATCCTTTAAAATCTCGGCTTTCTTTTCTTTTGCCCTGTCATTTGTTATGCCTGCACCTTGAAGGTGTGAGTCAAGCTTTGCAATCATCTCCATTGCGTAATCGTTATCCGTCATTGCACGGTCGAGATCAACACCGTTTGTCATATAGAACCAACCGAGCGAACCCATAACATATAGATTATTCACATCCAGTCCGCAGTAAACGGCAATTTTCCCGTCCTTGTACTGACCTTTTTTCATCGACATTTTGGAATAGCCCTTGATTATACTGTAACCGAGCTTCATTCCGTCCTCGCTGATATAGTCAAGGTCAAACGCCGCTGCACTTGTGCATGAAAAGCACGCTCCGCCGATGAGCATTGCAAATACGAGCAATATTGAAATCACCTTTTTAGAAAATTTTCTTTTCACAAAAAACACCTCCATTGGTAGTATCACCGAACGGAAGTGTTTTATTTTGATTTATTTACTTTTATTTGACTTATTATTTTTTCTTTCTTTTCTTATTTGATTAAGCTCTGTACCTTTTGTTTTTACCTTTCTTTTAAATTTTGCAACGGTAAACGCTTTTATCCTGTCATGATAGACATAATTGATTTCCGCACAAACCATAAGACAAACCATAAGAAAGTAAAACCAAATCATAATAACGGCAATTCTGGTAAGACCTCCGTACACGGAAAATCCGTTGAAATCCGACACATAAACCGAAATGCCGAACGAAAGCACATACCACGAAACCGTGCAGAGAAACGCACCGGGCAACTGTGACTTAAAGCCGTATTCCTTATGCTCGCTGCGTGAGATGTTCGGAAAGTTCCTGTAAATCAGCGCAAACAATACCGTGAGAAACATAAAGATAAGTATATATCTGAGATGATAGATTATTCCGATTATGTCCGGCAACGATTTTAGATGCGGTGAAAGAAAATCGTTAATTGTTGAACCGAGGACAATAAGTACAAGTGACGCAAGCAAAATTACAAACAATGCAATTGTGTAGAACATTGCTCTTATTCTTAAAAAGAACCAGTTTCTGTTTTCGTAAGCGTCATAAATTCTGTTGAGTCCGTTTGTGATTGCATGGATTCCCTGTGCCGCCGACCACAGGGTGACTACAAGCGTTACAAGAGAAATTCCTACAGCACTTTCATAGGCAGAGGTCAGAAAGTATGTTAAGTCATCGGCAATTTTTGACGAAAACACACTGCTGAGTCCGTGATAAACAAAATCAATCGGAATGTGCAGGTTCTGCAAAAGTGACACAAAGAACATTGAGAGCGGCACAGCCGATAATATGATAAAGAATGCCGACTGTCCGGCAATTGCAAAAATATTATCGTGAACGCATTTGCTTGTTATCGGTTCAAATCTGCCTGTTATTCTTTTGTAAAGTTTTATCGCCTTGTCAACGAATTTTATACTCAATGTGTCACCTCCCCTATTTCTATATGATAATTATTTTATACCGTTTTTCTTCATCTGCACATTATAAGAAATTCTTGTGAGAAGTTTTTCGGGTGCAAAATGTCTGAAAAACGACACCGCTTTCATTTCAAAGCCGGGTGTGATAATCATTTTGCCCTTCATGGTCATGTCAACGGCATACCTTGCAACAAACTTCGGGTCAAGTCCTCTTATGCAGAATTTAACATCCGCAACATTATTGAAGTTGGTTTTTACGGGACCCGGGCAAAGTACGGAAACCTTGACATTTTTATTATCCCTACGCATTTCCTCATGAATCGCCTGAGTAAGACGGACAACATAATTCTTTGATGCATAGTAGCTTGCAAATGTCGGTCCTGCAAGAAATCCTGCGGCTGAACCTACATTGAGAATATATCCGCTGTTTCTCTCCGCCATATCTTTAAGAAAAAGCTTTGTGAGAATGTGAACCGTTGAAACATTTGTGTGAATGAGTTCAAGCTCTCTTTCAAGCGGAACATCCAAAAATTTTCCGTATGCTCCAAAGCCTGCGTTGTTGACAAGAAAATCAATCTGTTCGTTTTCATTCTTAATATGCTCATACAAATCCAGGCTGTCACTTTCTCGTGAAAAATCAAGCGTAATTACCCTGACATTCACATTTGAAAGTTCCTCTTTCAGCTTGTTAAGCTTATCTGTTGAGCGTGATACAAGAATAAGGTCATAACCGAGTTCTGCAAGATATCGGGCTATTTCTTTACCTATGCCCGAACTTGCGCCTGTAATCAAAGCCTTCATTAGTTTTCATCATCCTTCGGTTTTTGTGCTGTAGCACAAAGCCATGTTGTACCTTCCTTAGTGTATGTGTTTATGTTTTCAAAGCCTGCAGATTCAAGTACGGCTCTGATTTCCTGCGGAGTTACCGACTTGATATTCAGCATATTTTCAACCTTTTCCCACTTGAACGGATCATCGTCTGTTCTGAGCATTTCAAAAAGCAGCATAACCGTTCCGCCCTGTTTGAGAACACGGAAAACTTCTTTTACATCATTTTCCTTATCAGGCCAGAAGTAGTAAGTTTCAACTGCCGTGATATTATCGAATGTATTGTCATCAAAAGGCATATCGGATACTGATGCCTGAAGAATTTTCGCTTTGTTGCAGAGTATATTTTTTGAATTGAGTTTTTCGGAGGATTTTACCGAGAGTTCGGAATAGTCGATTCCGAAAACCTTGCCGTTGGCAACAATTGAGCAAAGTCGGTCAACGGTTTTTCCGCCGCCACAACCTATGTCAAGTACAGTTGCGGTGCGTTCAATATTCATATGTTCAAGTCCCCATGAGGTAAGGCTTGAATGTCCTTTATTCATAGCCTTAATCATCATTTTGCCCCAAAAGCCGTTTGGCTTTTTAGCATTCTCCACCAACTTGCGGTATTTCATAAAAATCACTCCAATCTGAAATTTTCATCTGTTTACTGTCTTATTATCTATTATTTTCTTTTTCTTCCTGTTGAATTAAGTTTTTGGAGCAGAAGTGCAAGGAAAAATGCACCGCCTACTATAACGATGAACCAAACAAATGACATATACAACGGTTGATTCATCACACGCAAAAACGGGTATGGACCGTCAACTGCACCGACTATATTAAGTATAATAAGCAGAATCGCATATATTAATGTAGGGATTGTAGCCGTGAAAGCTGATTTTGTGTTAAGGTGAGGTTCTTTTTCAAAAAGCACAAACGATAAAATTGTAAGAATCGGACACAAAGTATGTAAAAAGGTGAAGTCTTTGTTAAAAAGCATATAGAGCCAACCGTTTATGCCCTCTCCACGCATCGGAGAAAGCACGGCAAGAACTACGATAAATGTTACCGAAAGCACAGCCGCCGCCATATATTTGAACATTTGAACCGAGTGTGGAATTTCTTTTCCGCTTTTGAGATATCGCACCTGAAAGCCTGCCATAACCGCACAGGCAACAAGTGCAAACAGGTTGCTGTCCTCAGTGTAATATACAAGCGGATAGCAGCCTATTTTGAAAAACACGATAATTATTGCGGCAATCTCACAAGCGATAATCGCAAGATTAAATGCCAAAGCTGTTTTTGTTCGTTTTATTTTAAGTGTATTTTGCATTTTTAATCCTTTTCTATTTTTAGTTTCTTTCAATCAATGCCACGCTCTCTACATGGGAGGTTCCGGAGAACATATCGCAGGGGGTGATTTCTTTGGGGATGTAGCCGTTTTCTGTGAAGAATTTTAAATCTCTTGCGAGGGTTGCGGGGTCACAGGATACATAGACTACACGGCTCGGCGACATTCTTGAAATTGTCTTTACAAGCTCTTCGCCGCAGCCTTTTCTCGGTGGGTCAAGAATTACGCAGTCGGGTTTTAAACCCTCTTTTTCAAGCTGAAATGCGGCATCTGAGGCATCTCCGCAGATGAATCGTGCATTTTCAATGCCGTTTGCTTTTGCATTTTCATTTGCATCTTTCACGGCATCTTCAACAATCTCCGCACCGATAAGCTGTTTACAGGAATCAGCCATTGTAAGACCTATTGTACCCGTTCCGCAGTATAAATCAAGCAGAATTTCGTCAGATTTAAGATTTGCATATTCTTTGGCTTTGCCGTAAAGCTTTTCAGCCTGTTTTCTGTTGATCTGCCAGAACGAAAACGGTGAAATTTTAAACTGCAATCCGCAAAGTGTGTCGGTAATATAGTCACTTCCGTAGATTGTTCTGTTTTTTCTTCCGAGAACAACATTGGTTTTTTCTCTGTTAGAATTAATAATCACACTTTTTAACTGCGGAAGTTCGGATTTGAGCATTTTCACGAGTAAATCTTCCTGTTTAAGACCATTCGCATTGACAACATAGCACACCATAAGCTCGCCCGAAACCTCGCCGATTCTGATATAAATGTGGCGAAGTCTGCCCTTGCCTGTTGTTTCATCATAAATTTCTGTGTTAGTTTTTGCGATAAAATCTTTTGTAATTTCAATTACCCTTGCAAAAATTTCGGGCTGTAAAATACAGTCGGTGCAATTGATTATGCGGTGGCTGTGGAATGAGTAAAAGCCCGTCACAACATTTCCGTCACGGTCAAGACCGACAGGATACTGCGCCTTGTTGCGGTATCTTGTGATATTATCCGACGAAATAATCGGCTTGAAAACAACATTATCAAGACCGCCGATGCGTGTTACGGCATCCTCAACTCTTTGCTGTTTTATTTTGCATTCTTCTTCATAAGAAATATGTCGCCATGTGCAACCGCCGCACTTCATAAAGTTTTCGCAATCGGGAGTAATTCTCGCCTTGGACGGAACAAGAATTTCTTCGATTTTGCCGAAAGCGTAGGTTTTCTTAACCTTTAATATACGCACATTGAGTTCGTCACCGATTGCAGAACCCTGTACAAAAACGGCAATGCCGTCATCTGTTCTTCCGACTCCGCTTCCCTCGGCAGTTGCCGAAGTTATTGTAAGGTTTACAATATCGTTCTTTTTTAAAGTCATTTTATCACTCTGCCATTTTATGTGTATTTTTAGTTATAATCCTATTCCCTTTTATTTTAGCATTTACTCTACAATTTGGCAACAATTAAAACACAGTATCCGTACAATACACAAAAATTGCACAAATATCAAATTAGGTATTTATTTTTTTGTCCATTCGTCTTATAATATGAGTGTTGCAGTTCTGTCACGGCATTGCTCTTTGAATGCAAATCAACCTGTGTTCCGACTTAAATACAGGCAAAGCGGAATGATTTTTCTGACAGACAAATATACTTATCAGGAATGGAGTGGACTATTGTGAATTACGACAGTCTTATGGATAACATAAAAAGAATACATTTTATCGGTATGGGCGGCAGCGGAATGTGTCCGCTGGCTGAGATTCTTCACCACGAGGGCTATGAGCTTTCGGGTTCGGATATGAATGAGGGTGAAACTCTTGACAGAATTAAGGGTTACGGAATTCCCGTATTTATGGGACATGCCGCAGAAAATATTAAGGGCGCCGAGCTTGTTGTTTACTCAGCGGCTGTTAAGGAAACTAACCCCGAAAGACAGGCGGCAAAGGAACTCGGCATTCCGTGCATTGAAAGAAGTGTAATGCTCGGTATTGTTACAAGAAGATACAGAAGAAGTATTGCGGTTTCGGGTACACACGGCAAAACGACCACAACCGCTATGCTTTCACAGGTGCTTATCGGCAGCGGTTTTGATCCGTCAGCTATTATCGGAGGAAAACTTCCGTTCATCGGCGGTAACAGCTATGTAGGTCACAGCGATGTAATCGTTTGTGAGGCCTGTGAGTATGTTGACACATTCTTACAGCTCAATCCGTTTATTTCGATTATTCTTAATATTGACGCAGATCATCTTGACTACTTCAAGAATCTTGACAACATTAAGAAGTCATTCAACAAATTTGCTCATCAGACAACAGGCTTGCTTGTTATCAACGGTGACGACGAAAACACTCTTGATGCCGTAAAGGATGTTGAGATTGAGAAAATCACCTACGGTTTTGGCGAAAACTGCGATTACAGAGCTGAAAACATCAGCGCAGACAAGGGTGTTCACGAGCAGTTTGACCTTTACTTCAAGGGTGAGAAGCTCACACAGATTAAGCTTATCGTTCCGGGAAAGCACAACATTTATAATGCACTTGCCGCTGCGGCTACTGCACATTACCTTGGCGCTACTCCGAAGGAAATTTCCGAGAATCTTCACAAGTTCGGCGGTGTTCACAGAAGATTTGAAATTCTCGGCACACCTGACGGAATTACTGTTGCCGATGACTTTGCTCATCATCCCACAGAACTTACCGCAACACTCAATGCCGCAATGAAAATGGGCTTTAACAAGGTTTGGGCAATATTCCAGCCACATACATTTTCAAGAACAGCCATGCTCCTTGACGATTTTGCGGAGGCTCTTAAAATTCCGGATCAGGCAATTATTTCGGCTATTCTACCTGTTCGTGAAACAAACACATATAACATCTATTCTACTGACCTCGGTGCAAAAGTTCCGGGTTCTGTATGTCTTGACACATTTGAAGAAATTACCGACTATGTTTGCAAGAATGCAAAAGAGGGCGACCTCATTCTCACAATGGGCGGCGGTAATGTGTATATGTGTGCCAATATGATTTACAAACAGCTTAAATATATGGAAGAAAATAAATAAGATTTTTAAACAAACAAAAGAACCGTGCCATAAAAGCACGGTTCTTTTTTCTTTTATTGAATATTAAGCAAAAAATGAACAAAGCTCCGTGCGGTTACGGAGCTTTGTTCGTTAAGAGAGAGTTTTTGTCTACAGCTTTGGCTGTATGAATATTTATATAAAAAGCTAAAAAGCTTGTTGGCTGTTATTGACCGAACATATAGTTCCAGATTGAGTCGTTGTCACTGTTATCTGAACTTTTGCTCTGTGATTGTGACGACTTATTCTGTGTGTTTGAATTGCCTGTTGAAGAACTGCCGCTCGGTGAATATTCTGCAAGAGTGAGCTTGAGATTTGCGGTCTTACCTCTTCTTGTAACGGTAAATGTTACTGTATCTCCCACCTTTGAATCCTTGAGGGCTGTTTCAATGTCTGATTTTGAAGAAACACTTGTACCGTTTACTGCGGTAATCATATCACCTCTCATAAATCCTGCTTTTTCTGCATTAGAACCGCTTGTTACCGAAAGAACATAACAGCCTGTGTTGCTGAGTCCGTAGTAGAATGCGGAATCGTCGGATGTGATATCTGTAAGTTCCATACCGAGGTCAACCTTGCCCTTTACATAACCGTATGTTTTGAGATCGTCAATTATATCAAGAACATTGTTAATCGGAATAGCAAATGCAATACCTTCAACCTCTGTTGCACTGTCCTTTGCGTTTACAATACCGATAAGCTCACCGTTTGAGTTAAAGAGTCCGCCGCCTGAGTTACCGGGGCTGATCTGAGCGTTGTGCTGGAGAAGCGTCATACTCTTACCCTCAACCGTTACCTGACGGGCAAGTGCGCTGATAATACCGTCTGTTACTGTACCGCCGAGCTGTCCGAGCGGATTACCGATTGCAACAACATAGTCGCCTACTGCAAGATCTGAGCTGTTGCCCATTGTTGCGGCTGAAAGACCTGTTGCATCTACTTTAAGAAGTGCGATATCGTTGTCCTCATCACTGCCGATTATCTTAGCCTTGTATGAAGTTGCACCGTCACGGAGTGTTACCGTGATATTCTCCGCACCTTCGATTACATGGTGGTTTGTGATGATGTAACCGTCCTCGGAAATGATAACACCTGAACCTGCGCCCTGCTGAACATACTGCTGAGCAAATCCGCCTGTTACAACGCTTTCGGTAGCAATTTCAACTACGCTGTCGGCTGTTTTCTTAACAATTTCGGAAGTTGTTCCGCTGAGAGCAGCATTGCTTGTGGTTGATGTGCTGTTTGCGGATGCCTGTTTGATGTTTACACTTGAAGATGAGTTGTTGTTAAGTGATGATGCAAGCATACTGCCACCGAATCCTGCACCGCCGCCGAGAATGATTGCAGCTACAAGCATTGCGGCTACAAAACCCTTTGATGCGGGTTTCTTCGGCTTTTTAGGCTTTTTAACTTTTACCTTCTTAGCCTTTGGTGCAGAATACTGTTGATTTGCATACGGTGAACCCGACTGTGAGGCGTATGGATTCTGTGACGGATTGCCGTATGAATAGTTGTTAGTCTGCTGTGAAGAATATGGGTTTGAAGAATACTGTGAACCGTATGAATCCGATGAGTAGTTCTGTGAAGATGTACCCGATGCTGTGTTTGAAGAATAAGCACTTTCATAACGGTTAGGGTTGTGTGACGCATTCTCGTTGTTACCGTTTATATACGAATGGCGGTACTCACCCGAATTTACACTTGATGTTGAATTTGTGTTCCATTCATAAGAGCTTTCTGTATTTTCTGCAGTTGATGCAGACTGTGAATCTGATGATGAATGAATATCCTGATAGCTGTTGTCAGCAGTATTATTATCTGACGAATAACCGTCATAACCGTTTTTATTGTTTTCAAAGTTATCGTTCATAACTGTACCTCCGATTAAAAGTTATATTTTCAAAAGACTTCATCGAATGTCGGTGTTGTTTTTTGATGTTGTAGATATAATAAAGCCCCAAAGTGAAAAGTATATGAAATACGGCTGAATTAATGTTGAAAGCAAGAAAATAGTATGTGAAAATTCGGTGTGCGTTGTGAGGAGTACGACACAATCATCTGTATTCACGAAAAAAGGGCAGAACAAAACGCTCTGCCCTATATAATGTTTAAGATAATAACAATTTTAAATATCAGTTATCCTAAATTTGATAATAACGAAATAACTCATCAAGAATACTTTTCATATTTTTAAATTGAGTATTTGTGATTTTTATGATTACGCAAAGGAATAAAGTCAGAATAGCTACAATTATAGTTGGAAATTCCAAAATTCCTGCAACCGAAATAAAATGAATACCGATCAAGAAGAAATACAAAAAGATTGCTAAACCAACAGCCATTATTGGATGTGGAAACATTCTGATTGTTAAATCAGAATATCCACAATCTTCCTCTATCTTACCTGAAAAAATCGGACTTAGGCTATAAATTCCACCGTAATTTTTAGCCGGTACAAATTTCATTTTAAAGCCCTTATCCGTAAATTTTACATCATAGGAGTAATCCTCTCTCTTAATGTCAGCACCATACTTAGAATTACTTTTAATTATATCATTTATGTGTTCTTCGGATAAAGAAAGTTTATAATGAAGTTTATCAAAGAATTTTATAATCATAGAAATAACTCCATATACAAAAGGCACTCAGTTTGCCGAAACGGTGTTGACCTGTTCTTTTGTTTCGGGCTTCTTTTCAACCTTTTCGTTAAGCTTTTTCTTTACCGAAACTTCGTCAAACTTCTTTTTGAAGGATACTCTGCCGTTAAACTTTTTTCTGCAATACTTGCATGAAAATTCGGCGGTAAAGCTTTTGTTGTGAAGTCGCCACTTTGAAAGCTGAACAAGCGGTTTTCCGCAATCTTCACAATCGAAAAACATAACGCTTTTGTCAACATCGGGGCTGTTGATATCTGTAACAAAATGATTTTTGAACAGCAGTCTGTCATAGAATTCGTCACAAACAGCATCCTTAATGTACGGCTTTAACGGATACTTACCGTAAAAAGCCTTCATACATTCCAATGTTAGGTACACATCGGCAAGAGCCCTGTGCTGATCATCTTCCGAAAAATCAACACCTGCCATTTCGGCACAGGCACCGAGTCCCAGCTGACAGGATGAATCGTGCAAATCAAGACAATCTTCACAATAGCTTTGCAGATTGCAATAGCGTGAGAGAAACGGAAGTCTGGTTCTGCCCGTGTAGTAGCTGTAGTTTTCAATAAGAGCATGAAGGTCGGAGTCGCTCCATGTCATAAGCACACCGTCACCCAGAAAATCCGAGAACAGGCTAATTGCTTTGATAAAGCTGACGCCATCGTCCTTCAACTCTTCATTTGTTATTTTAGTAAGCTGTTTTACCTTACTGCATAGCTTTTTGCCGATTTTCGGAGCAACAAGCATTGTAAAGGTGTCGCATACATTCAGTTCATCATCAAGCTTAACCGCACCGATTTCAATTATTTCATTGACAAATTTGTGCAGAACCTTACTGTATGAACCGTTCCATTCAAGGTCAAGAATTACATAACTCATTATTTTAATTATTTCTTACGGAATGCCTGTTTCATACGCTGTTCTTTTGAAAGAATACGCTTACGCATACGGATATTTTCGGGAGTAACCTCAACAAGTTCATCATCAGCAATGAATTCAAGGCACTGTTCAAGCGACATAATTGTCGGAGGTGTAAGCTTGAGGGCGTCATCAGAACCCGATGCACGGGTGTTTGTGATGTGCTTTTTCTTGCAGACATTAACTGTGATATCCTCAGACTTAGGACTTGCACCTACAATCATACCCTCATAAACAGGAACACCGGGTCCGATAAAGAGTCTGCCTCTTTCCTGAGCGGCATAAAGACCGTAGGTTACAGTTTCGCCTGTTTCAAAGGCGATGAGTGAACCCTGATGACGGGTTACGATTTCGCCCTTGTATGGCTCATAACCGTCAAATACATGGTTCATAATACCGTTACCGTTTGTATCTGTAAGAAATTCGGGGCGATAACCCATAAGACCTCTTGACGGGATTCTGAATTCAATGTGAGTAACACCGCCTTCACGAGTACCCATATTGATAAGCTCACCTTTTCTTGAACCGAGCTTTTCCATTACAGGACCGACATATGTGTCGGGAACTTCGATGATAAGAAACTCCATAGGCTCATGAAGCTTGCCGTCAATCATCTTTGTAATAACCTGCGGACGGGAAACCTGAAATTCATAATTCTGACGGCGCATTGTTTCGATAAGGATTGAAAGGTGGAGTTCACCTCTGCCCGATACCTTGAATGTATCGGCGCTGTCTGTTTCTTCAACACGGAGAGCAACATTTGTTTCAATTTCCTTGAAAAGTCTGTCACGAAGGTTACGGGAGGTTACATACTTACCCTCTCTGCCTGCAAACGGTGAGTTGTTTACGATAAAGTTCATTGAAACTGTAGGCTCGTCAATCTTTACGAACGGAAGCGGCTCAACGCAATCGTTTGAACAGATTGTTTCACCGATGTTGATATCCTGAACACCGCTTACGCAAACGATGTCGCCGACTGTTGCAGTGTCACATTCAACTCTTTTAAGTCCTTCAAACTGATACAGCTTTGCAATTCTTACATTCTGAGTTGTACCGTCTGTGTGACAGAGAACGGCAGCCTGTCCGTTCTTTGCAGTACCTCTTTCAACACGGCCTACACCGATTCTGCCGACAAACTTATCGGAGTCAATGTTTGAAATAAGGAGCTGGAGTCCTCCGTTCATATCACCCTGAGGAGCAGGGATTTCTTTTACGATTGCGTCAAAGAGAGGTTTCATATCCGTACCGGGTTCATGATAATCCTCTGATGCATAGCCGTCACGGGCAGACGCATAAATTACAGGGAATTCAAGCTGATCTTCGTCGGCACCGAGTTCGATAAAGAGGTCAAGAACCTCGTCAACAACTTCCTCGGGTCTTGCACCGGGACGGTCGATTTTGTTAAGAACAACAAGCGGCTTTTTGCCGAGGCCGAGTGCCTTTTTAAGAACAAATCTTGTCTGCGGCATACAACCCTCAAATGCGTCAACAAGCAATACAACACCGTCAACCATCTGGAGAATACGCTCAACCTCACCGCCGAAATCGGCATGACCGGGGGTGTCAACAATGTTAATTTTGATGCCGTTGTACATTACGGCTGTCGGCTTTGAAAGGATTGTGATACCTCTTTCACGCTCAAGGTCATTAGAGTCCATTACTCTTTCTTCTACATTTTCATTTGCTCTGAAAACACCGCTCTGCTTCAAAAGCTGGTCAACCAGAGTAGTTTTGCCGTGGTCAACATGGGCGATAATTGCAATATTTCTTAAATTCTCTCTTACATCCATAAAAATACCTCGTTTTGCTAAAATCACTTAAATCTTATTGCATACATCAAACATTATAACACTATAAAAGCTAAAATTCAATTTATATTTTTCATCACCTTTTATGCTAATATCCGACACTTTTTGAACATTTTTCCGATAGAAAACCGCAAAAAATATTTTTTAGTGAAAAAATAACGATTTTTACTCATTTTGCGTGAATTTTTCTTTACAATATCTCAAGATTGTTATATAATTAACATAGTGTTTTGCATTTTTTTGCAGGACTGAATTATGATAGGCATTAATTTTTAGGAGGTAATATTATGGGCTACACGATTGCGCAGAAAATCATCAAGAATCATCTTGTCTGCGGAGAAATGACCGTTGGCAGTGATATCGGTCTTAAAATCGACCAGACTCTTACTCAGGATGCAACAGGCACTATGGCTTATATCGAATATGAGGCTATGGGCATTCCGAGAGTAAAAACAGAAAAAAGCGTTGCTTACATTGACCACAACACACTTCAGACAGGTTTTGAAAACGCCGATGACCACAGATTTATTCAGTCTGTTTGTAAAAAACACGGTATCTATTTTTCAAGACCCGGCAACGGCATTTGTCACCAGGTTCACCTTGAAAGATTCGGTAAACCGGGAAAGACTTTAATCGGTTCTGACAGCCACACTCCGACGGGTGGCGGTATCGGTATGCTCGCAATCGGTGCAGGCGGTCTTGATGTTGCTGTTGCCATGGGCGGCGGCGCATACTATATTACTATGCCGAAAATGGTAAGAGTTAATCTTACGGGCAAACTCAGTCCGTGGGTTTCTGCAAAAGATATTATTCTCGCAGTTCTTCGTGTTATGAGCGTTAAGGGCGGCGTCGGCAAGATTGTTGAGTACGGCGGAGAAGGTGTTGCCACACTTACGGTTCCCGAAAGAGCAACAATCACAAATATGGGTGCAGAGCTTGGTGCTACAACTTCTGTATTCCCGTCTGATGAAACAACAAGAAAGTTCCTCAAGGCTCAGGGCCGTGAGGAAGATTATACAGAACTCAAAGCTGATGACGATGCAGTTTATGATGAAGTTATCGAAATCAACCTTTCAGAGCTTGAACCGCTTGCAGCCTGTCCGCATTCACCCGACAATGTTAAGCCAATCAAAGAGCTTGAGGGCAAGAAGATTGATCAGGTTTGTATCGGTTCATGTACAAACTCAAGCTACCTTGACCTTATGAGAGTTGCTCACATTCTCAAGGGCAAAAAGGTTGCAGACAATGTATCGCTTGCAATTGCTCCGGGTTCAAAGCAGGTATTCAATATGCTCGCTCTCAACGGCGCACTCGGCGACATGATTGCGGCAGGTGCAAGAATCCTTGAAAGTGCTTGCGGTCCTTGTATTGGTATGGGTCAGTCACCTAACAGCGGTGGTATTTCACTCAGAACATTCAACCGTAACTTTGAAGGCAGAAGTGGTACAGCAGACGGTCAGATTTATCTTGTATCTCCTGAAACTGCGGCTGTTTCTGCAATCAACGGCGTATTTACAGACCCGAGATGTCTTGGTACGGCTGCTGAGATTGAAATGCCCGAAAAATTCCTCATTAATGACAATATGGTTATTGATCCTGCTCCTGTTGAAGAAATGGACAGCGTAGAAATTCTCCGTGGTCCTAACATCAAGAGCTATCCCGAAACTCATCCGCTCACAGATTCTATCGAGGCGTCATGTTCACTCAAGGTCGGCGACAACATTACAACCGACCATATTATGCCTGCAGGCGCAAAGATTCTTCCGCTCCGTTCAAATATTCCGAAAATTTCAGAGCATTGCTTTACAGTATGCGACAAGGAATTCCCAACCCGTGCAAAGACACTCGGCAAGAGCATTATTGTCGGCGGTGAAAACTACGGTCAGGGTTCATCCCGTGAGCATGCGGCTCTCGCTCCCCTTTTCCTCGGTGTTAAGGCTGTACTCGTAAAGAGCTTTGCAAGAATTCACAAGAGCAACCTTATCAATGCAGGAATTCTTCCGCTTACATTTGTAAACGCAGAAGATTATGATAAAATCAAGCTTGGCGATATGCTTGAACTCCCGAATGTTAAGGACGAAATTGCAAACGGCAAGCAGGTTACTGTTGTAAACAAGACAACAGGCGACACAATTGTTGCTGACTGTGAGCTTTCAGACAGAACAAGAAACATTATCATTGCAGGCGGTCTGCTTGACTACACAAAGGAGAACAGCTGATATGGAAAAAATTAAAATGGTCACTCCTCTCGTTGAGATGGACGGCGACGAGATGACAAGAGTCATCTGGAAACAGATTAAAGACATTCTCATCACACCTTATGTTGACCTCAAAACAGAATATTATGACCTCGGTCTTGAGCACAGAAACGAGACAGACGATCAGGTTACAGTTGACAGCGCCAACGCAACAAAGAAATACGGTGTTGCCGTTAAGTGTGCCACAATCACACCTAATGCCGCAAGAATGACAGAGTACAACCTCAAGAGTATGTGGAAATCACCTAACGGTACGATTCGTGCTATCCTTGACGGTACGGTATTCAGAAGCCCGATTCTTGTTAAGGGTATTGTTCCCTACATTCCTACATGGAAAAAGCCAATCTGCATTGCCCGTCACGCATACGGAGATGTTTATAAGAACACAGAGATGAAGGTTGAGGCAGGAAGCAAGGCAGAACTTTGCGTTACAAAGCCTGACGGTACCGAGGAAAGAAGTACAATCTTTGACTTTAAGACTGACGGTATTATTCAGGGTATGCACAACATTGACAAGAGTATCTCATCATTTGCCCGTTCATGCTTTAACTATGCACTTGATCAGAAGCTTGATGTTTGGTTTGCTACAAAGGATACAATCAGCAAGATTTATGACCACAGATTCAAGGACATCTTCAACGAAATCTTTGAGAATGAGTACAAAGAGAAGTTTGAGAACGCAGGTATTACATATTTCTACACACTTATTGATGACGCTGTTGCAAGAGTTATCAGAAGTGAAGGCGGCTATATGTGGGCTTGTAAGAACTATGACGGTGATGTTATGAGTGATATGATTGCAACTGCATTCGGTTCGCTCGCAATGATGACAAGCGTTCTTGTTTCTCCCGACGGCATCTATGAATACGAGGCTGCTCACGGCACAGTTCAGCGCCACTACTACAAGTATCTCAAGGGCGAAGAAACTTCCACAAACTCTGTTGCAACATTGTTTGCATGGACAGGCGCTCTCCGCAAAAGAGGCGAGCTTGACGGTCTTGACGATCTTATGAAGTTTGCAGACAAGCTTGAGGCAGCAACAATCAAGACAATTGAGGACGGCGTTATGACAGGCGATCTCTACGCTATCTCGACACTTGAGAACAAAGAGAAAGTAAACACAGAAGAATTTCTCAAGGCTATTGACGAGCGCCTTGCAGCATCTCTCTGATTTTAAAGTTAAAGGAGCATAGTGAGTAATGTCTAAGAATGACAGTATTTCAATGTCGGTTATCAGGCGTTTGCCAAGATATTACCGCTTTTTATCAGAACTGAATGACCAGAACATTGACAAAATTTCTTCAACTAAGCTTGCACAAATTATGAATGTGACCGCCTCACAGGTAAGACAGGATCTTAACTGCTTCGGCGGATTCGGTCAGCAGGGTTACGGTTACAGCGTAAGTCAGCTGAAAGAGGAAATCAAGAACATTCTGGGACTTAACAACGATTACAAGGCCATTCTTATCGGTGCAGGTAATCTTGGTAAGGCCGTTGCAATGCATATGAATTTTGAAAAACTCGGTTTTGAGCTTATCGCTTGTTTTGACAGCAACGAACAAAAAGTCGGTTCAAAGCTCAACGGAATTACAGTTAAAAACGAAAGTGAACTCGACGATTTTTGTAATAAAAATCATATTGACACAGCGTTTTTGTGCATTCCCCGTGTTTGTGTTGAAAATGTTCTCGATAAGCTTTATTCACACGGAATCAAGAATTACTGGAATTTCAGCCACTATGATATAAATGCTCGTTATAATGATACTATGGTAGAGAATGTTCATCTCAGCGACAGCCTTATGACTCTCTGCTACAGAATGAACAACAACTGATAAACCAATGACTCCCCGACAGTTTTATAAGCTGTCAGGGAGTTTTCCGTTACAGAGCAATAATAATCTTTTTTAACGATTAAAAGGGCTGACCGTTTAAGGTCAGCCCTCTTTTGCAATTTGTGTTTGTGATTTCAGATTAACCGAGTGTAACCTGCTCAGCGATTGGAGCGTTGGGGTTAGTGTCAGGGTTATCTGTGTAGAATGTAAGGTATGTACCGCCCATAACAGCAGAGTCATCAATTACAATCCACATTTCGTTATCTACAAAGCCCTTGTAGTCAATTGTTTGGTTAGTAGCGTTATCGGATACAATTACATTGTATGTACCTGCTCCCTTGTATGTGAAGCTGTAATCGAACCAACCGTTCTCACCCTCAGTCATCGGATCACCGGGCCATGTTGTCTGGAAGTTACCTGAGTCTGCACCCTTGAGGTTTGAGCCCCATGTCCAGAGGTATGGTGTCCATGTGAGTGAACCGTTGTGCTTTGCATGAAGTGTGATTTCAAGGCTTGATGCAATGTAGTAATAGTTTACTTCAGCATCACCGTAAGGGATGTAACCTGACGGCTTTTCAGGCATCTTGTCAGGATCAACAGCATAGCCAACAACCTTGAATGCCTTTGATTCATATGTGCTGCCTGCTCTGCCTGCGAATACGATTGAATCAGTGAGCTTCTGCTGTTTTCCGTCAGCGTCTGTGTAGTAGTAGTTTACTGTTACTTTACCGGAAGATACAGGAATTCTAACAACATACTTCATTATCATTGTTGAATCTTCAATGTTGAAAGTACCGTCATAGTTTAGGTCAAGCACTGATTCATCAACTGTAGGAGTTTCAAGCTTTGCAATATACTTCTGAAGAAGTGTAGCGTCCATTACATTAACTTCACCGTCACCGTTGAAGTCAGCGTTCTTGAGTGATTCAGGAATGTAGTCTGTGTAGTAGTATGTAACCTCCTGCATATCGGAAGTATATTTGCCTTCTGCATTTCCGCTAATACGACTTACGATGTATGTATCGGGAACAACTGCACTCGGAACTGTTACATAACCTGAGCCTACAGAACCCTGAAGGATTACAGAATCTTCAAGCTTTTCGCCTGTTGCTTCGTAAACATAGTTAACCTTAACCTTACCGTTTGAAGATTTGATGCCTGCCGACTCATAGCCTGCCTTGTCAACAGCTACGATAGCCGAACGAGCGGGAACTGTGAATGTTGAGCCTGTCACCTCGCCGAGTGAGTCAAGACCTGCTGTTTCACCGTTAGCGATAACAACCCAATCTGTTACGGATGTATCCGAAAGAGTTACATCTGCAGCTGTGGTTGCATTGTTATAAATAACAGCCATCTTGTTCCATTCACCCTCAACGTCGTTCTGAATTGTGAATGAAATCTGATTTGTTGAAGCAGAAACCTTGTTTGTGAATGTGTATTTGTCAGCATATGAATTATCCATAGCTGTGAGAGGCGAGAATGCTGACTTAATCTGCATCATACCCTTGTAGTAAGAAACTACATCGGCATAGTCAACAACATTCTGCCATTTAATCATATTAAGGTCAGCTGCCGACTTGTAGCTGTTTGTGTCACCGTCTTTTGAACGAGCCATTTCTTCACCGGCAAGTGTGAATGAAATACCCTGTGATGTGTAGATAATTGCACTTGCAAGCCTGTTCATCTTAACAGCCTCGGAATTTCTCTCTCCGTAGTCTGCCAGACCTGTTGACGCAATAATCTGATCGTAAAGTGTTGCGTTATCGTGACACGAATCATAGGTTACGCACTGTGAAGGAGCCTGAGCCTTCCACTTGTATGTACCTGAGCTGTTGGCACGAACACCGTAGCTTACACCCTTTGCGGATGACTTTGAGCCCTGTATAAAACCAACATCGTTGATTTCCATTGCACTGCCCTTTACACCGTCACGGATGCCGTCATTGAAGATAGCTATTCTGTCGCTGAGTCTTGACGCATTAGCCTGTGTTGCAGGATAGAATTTTGTGCCTGAGCAAGTGTTAGTCGGGTGGTAGGAGTCACCGCCGGCCCAGCCTTCACCCCACATTGTGATTCGTGGGTCAATTTGGTCAAGCGCTTCTCTTGCCATATTCATTGTTTCAACATCCATAAGACCCATAAGGTCAAAACGGAAGCCGTCAACATGATATTCGTTTACCCAATACTTGAGTGAATCAATAACATACTGTCTGTACATTGCACGCTCTGTTGCACCTTCGTTGCCACAACCCGAACCGTTTGAGAAGTCACCTGATGTTTTCATTCTGTAGTAGTAGTTAGGAACTGTGTACTGGAAGCATGAATCAGTTGAATAAGTATGGTTGTAAACAACATCCATTACAACAGAAATGCCGGCGTCATGGAGAGCCTTAATCATTTCCTTGCACTCTTTGATTCTTACTTTACCGTCATACGGATTTGAAGAATACGAGCCCTCCGGAACATTGTAGTTTTCCGGATCATAACCCCAGTTAAACTGAGAATCATCGCCTGCCTCATTTACTGACTGGAAGTCATAGAACGGGTTAAGCTGTACTGTTGTTACACCGAGTTCCTTGAGGTAATCAATACAGGTTGAAACCTTGCCCTCGCCGTTAAGAGTTGTACCGTTTTCTGTGAAAGCAAGGTACTTGCCTCTGTTAGCGTCGCTTACGCCTGAAGCCTTGTCATAAGAAAAGTCCTTGATATGGAGTTCCCATACTGATGACTTTGTTGATTTGTCAAGAAGAACATGGTTATCGTTTGACCAGCCCTCAGGATCTGTATCGTCAAGGTCAACAATCATTGAGCGCTTGCCGTTTACGCCTGTTGCCGTTGAGTATACATCCTGTGTTTCATAAGTCTTTGTTGCATCTGAACCGATGTGTGTTGTGTCAGTTGTTGTGACTGAGTATGTGTAATAATAATCCTTCCATTCGCCGACGAGTGTAATCGTCCAAACACCGTTCCACTCACCGTCAACGAGCATTTTTTCAAGTGTGTAACTGCCAACTTTAGATGCACCCTGCTCATCATCCGAACCTTTTGTAAAGACATTGAGCTTAACACCGGTTGCTGTCGGTGACCAAACCTTGAATGTTGTAGCATCTTTTGTGTAAGTAACACCAAGATCATTGCCGGAGTAAGCATACTGAGCGTCAATATCTTCAGCAGCCTTTGTGTAAGAATTGTCTCTTGCGTAGTCGCTTGAAACTGCCGAACTGTCATCGGTTGTTGCGGCAAAGCTTGATACAACCGCTGTTGAAGCAAGCATGCACGCTGCAAGAACTGCAGAAACAATTTTCTTCGTAGTTCTCATAGATAATATTCCTCCTTATTAATTTTTATAATCCATTCCGTTAGCAAACGGAAATAACTACCTTTAATTAATCTTCTTCAATATCAAGCTCTGCCATAATGCGTTTTTTACGCTTGTTTGAAGAATAAATAACCGACGCCGCACACAGAGCAATTATAAGACCGGTGCCGACATACACAAACGGAAGCATCTGCTTGAGCGGATCGGGATTTGACGAGTAGCTGAACACTACATTGATTTCGCCCGATTTAAATGTTCCGTTTGCCTTTTCGGGAACGCTCACAAGATCTTTTTCCTCATATGTATTTTGAGAAAGTGAATAAGCCTGTCCTTCAACACCTGTGATTGTCTTTGTATCAAGAATTTTACCTGAATCGTCCATATAAATGGCATTGACTCTGCAAACAGTCTTATCCTCATCATCAGTTACACGGGTATATTTGTATGTAACGGTCTTGCTTGCGGAATCAAGCTTGCCTGCACCGTTTGTCGGGAGGTCGTCAAGAACAAGCTTGTAATTTTTAATTGACGGAAGGTCGGGAGTATAATACTGCTCGCCCTTTCTGTTTTTCACAAGAAAAGAATCTTCAATTTCCGTATTATTTGTTTCGTCAACAAACTTTACGATAACCGTTGATATCTCACCGTCATATTCTTCAACATAAACCTTTGCATGACCTACCTGATCCGTGAACACACCTTTGATTTCACCGTCGGTTTTCTTAACATCATAATTAAGAGTTGACGCAAGATTTGTCACATCATAGCTTGTGCCGAGTTCGCCTGTGAGTGTCTGTGACTTGATGAGTTTTTCGGTTTTGTTGTCATAATAATCAATGACAACAGCGCCCTCATCATCCATAATTCCCGCAGAATCATAGCTCTTTGTGTCAACCATAATAACAGCTGAATGAGCCTCAACCTTTACGCTGTTTGTAACATTCTTTATGTTGCGAAGTCCTGCTGTCTTGTTATCTGCAAGAACAACCCAGTCGCCTTTTGCGGTAACATTCTGTGCAGAATCGGAGCCGTTGAAGATTACGCACATCTGACTCCATTTTCCGCTCTCGGTGTTATTTATTGTGTAGCCCGTAACACCCTTTGGAACATCGGAAAGATATGTAAGGCTGTTGGCTGTTGCAGCAGTAGAATCCGAGAATGCCGCAAAAGCGTCACGGATTTTATAAAGACCTCGGTAATATTCAATTACATCTGAATAGAGATCGACATTTTCCCAGTCAAGCATATTTTCTTTTCTGCTTGACGCATAGCTGTTTTCATCACCGTCTTTACTGCGACAAAACTCCTCACCGCCGAGTGAGAACGGAATACCCTGTGAAGTAATAACAATTGCCGCAGAAAGCTTGTTCATTGCAACAAGATCTTCATATCTTTTGCGATATTTACCGTCGGCACCGTAAACCGAGCCGACAAGCTTATCGTAAAGACAAAGGTTATCGTGACATGATGCATATGTTACGCATTGTGACGGAACATTTGCCCAACCTGTTGTTGTGTCACTCTGACCTGCTATGCCTGTTTTCAGGTTGGCTCTGCGTGAACCTTCCTGAACAAAAGCACCGTCCGTACCGCCTGTACTGCCCTTGATTGCATCACGGATTGTATCATCAAACGCACCGATTCGGTCGCTCAACTGCTTGAGATTTTTCTGACTTGCCAATACTGTGCCTTCGTCACAATTGGTTGCCATATCCCACGCCTCACCGTACATAAGAATCTGACTGCCGCTGCCGTCTGCATAAAGATTGTCAAGTGCGGTACGAATTGAATTCATAGTTGTTACATCATGAAGTCCCATAAGGTCAAAGCGGAAACCGTCAATGTGATATTCGCTTGCCCAATACGTAACGGAATCAATCATATACTTTCTGAACATAAGATGTTCGCTTGCTGTATCGTTTGAACAGCCCGAACCGTTTGAGAAAGTTCCGTCATTGTTCATTCTGTAGTAATAATTCGGAACTGTTCTCTGAAACCAAGAATCAGAGGTGTAGGTGTGGTTATAGACAACATCCATAATTACACCGATTCCGGCATTATGAAGTGCCTGAATCATCTGCTTACATTCCTTGATTCTCACTTCACCCTTTTTAGGATTTGTTGAATAAGAACCCTCGGGGCAGTTGTAGTTGACGGGATCGTAGCCCCAGTTGTACTGGTCCATAATGTTCTTGCTCTCGTCAACAGAACCGAAATCATAGAACGGCATAATCTGCACATACTTAACGCCGAGCTTTTTCAGATAGTCAACACAGGTTGATGACGCACCCTGAACACCGTTGACTGTTGTACCTTCTTCGGTAAAAGCAAGGTACTTGCCACGGTTAGCCTCGCTCACGCCGCTTGATTCGGATGATGAAAAGTCTGCTACAGAGATTTCCCAGACCGACGCATCAGTCTGATTCTGTACAAGCACATGCTTATCGTTTTCCCACCCATCGGGATTGGTTGTGCTTAAATCGACAACCATTGAGCGTTGACCGTTCACACCGCACGCCTTTGCATAGACATCGGCTGTTTCCTTGGTAGTTTTTCCGTGTGTTACCGAGTAGGTATAATATTTGTTAAGCAGGTCACCGTTAATTGTAACAGACCACACGCCCGTTGTTTTGTCAAGCGACATGGCTCTTGACATTATAGAACCTGCATCTCCCTCATTATCACTGCCGTGTTCAAAAATATTCACACGAACAGACGCCGCATTAGGCGACCATACCTTAAAGGTAGTTGCCTTTTTTGAGTAAGAAGCCCCCAAATCATTACCTGAATATGCCGACTTATCCAGATTTGCAGCATATGCCTGATAATCTGTTACAGTTTTCTTTTCCGCTGCCGAAACATCAGCCGCACACATTCCCGTAATCATCATAGCTGTCATTACTCCTGCCAATAATCTTTTTAGAAACAATCAAAAATGCCTCCTGACTTATTCGGATATGAGCAAAACAAAGGTTACAATCAGCACTGTTTTACAATATTCCATACGAATTCCAATGTTAGCATTTCATTAACTCATTTTATCATATAAGGCAATATATTTTAATTCCGATTAAGAATATAGCAATTGATAAAGGCTTTATTGTTGTAGAATTTTCTTTGACAAATATGTGCAATATGCTGATTTTCCTAAAGTTTATTTTTAAATTTATATTAAGCAAAGAAAAATCCGTCAAAAAAATACAATTCGACAGTTAAATTTACTAAATTATTGAATTTTGTTATCAATAGAAAAAATTCCCCGACCGCAGTCGGGGATGACAGAATCACAATCCGTAGGTTGAAGTGTTAACAATTGCACTCTCAATCCTAAGAAGTCTGTTATATTTTGCAACTCTGTCGGTTCTGCACGGAGCACCTGTTTTTATCTGTCCCGAATTAACCGCAACGGCAATATCCGCAATGGTTGTGTCCTCCGTTTCGCCGCTTCTGTGTGAAATAATCGTGCGATAACCTGCCTTGTGAGCCGTGTCAATTGCATCAAGCGTTTCCGTCAGCGTTCCTATCTGATTAATTTTAATCAAAATTGCGTTGCCTGCTCCGAGCTCTATGCCTTTTTTAAGTCTTTTTGTGTTTGTAACAAACAAATCATCGCCCACAAGCTGAACCTTGTTGCCGATTTTTGAAGTAATATTCTGCCAACCGTCCCAGTCATGTTCGGAAAGCGGATCTTCAAGCGAGATAATCGGATAATCAGAACAGAGCTTGTCAAAATAATTAATAAGTTCATCGCTTGAAAGCGAATCGCCTCTCTTTGGAAGAATATATTTTCCGTCGGAATACCATTCGGAAGATGCGGCATCAAGCGCAATTTTAATTTCATCGGTAGTATAACCTGTTTTTTCAATCGCCTTAATTATATACTCAATTGCATCCTCATCACTTTTCAGGCTCGGTGCATAACCGCCCTCATCGCCTACACCTGTTGACATATTATTCTCTTTTAGAATTTTACCAAGTGTATGGTAGATTTCACAGCACTGCATCATTCCCTCGGAAAAACACCTTGCACCGACAGGCATAATCATAAATTCCTGAATGTCGATATTGTTAGATGCATGAGCGCCGCCGTTGAGAATATTCATCATTGGAACAGGCATTCTGACCGCATATGTTCCGCCTATATAACGAAATAACGGCAGTCTGAGATTCTTTGCCGCCGCCTTTGCACAGGCAAGCGATACGGCAAGAATAGCATTTGCACCGAGCAATTCCTTATTTTCCGTGCCGTCAAGTTCAATCATTTTGCTGTCGATTGCACACTGGTCAAAAGGTGAGTCGCAACAAAGATTAGGCGAAATTATGCTGTTGATATTTTCAACGGCTCTCTGCACACCTTTGCCGAGATAGCGTTTTTCACCGTCACGAAGCTCAACCGCCTCAAATTCTCCCGTTGACGCACCCGAAGGGACAGACGCTTTTGCAAAGGTTCCGTCGGAAAGTCCGACCTCCGCCTCAACCGTAGGATTTCCTCTTGAATCAATTATTTCTCTGCCGATTATCATATCTATTTTTATTTCCATTTATATGCCCTCTCGTATTGAAATTTAAAAAAATAAACCGTTTTCAGATATTTTTAATCTGAGAAACGCTGTGTTTTGTCTGCATTGTTATTTTTCCGTGCACGGTTTATTTTATGCAGGAGTAACGCATTTTTGTCACAGGCATATATTGTTACTATGAAAAGCAAGGAGGACAGATATGGAAATGGTTCAGTACACCGTTCGTCCGGGCAATACGCTTTTTGGCATTGCGCAGTTCTTTCAGACAACGGTGAATGACATATTAAAATACAACAACATTCAAACTCCTGACGCTATTTTTGTAGGTCAGGTTCTTACGGTTCCTGCCGGTAGTGCGGAAACGCAGTATCATGTTGCCCGTCCGGGCGATTCGCTGTGGATAATTGCACAAATGCACGGAACAACCGTTGAGAATCTCTCACGGCTTAACGGACTTTCAAATCCGAATGTAATTTATCCGGGGCAGATTATAAAGGTAAGATAACAAAGGAGGACAGCTTTCTGTTTAGAAAAGCTGTCCTCTTAAAATTTCATTTGATTATTTCCTGTGTTTTCTAAGATAATCGTCAATCTGATTTCTGTCAAAAATTCCGAGGTCATCGCAACCTGCAAGATACTCGTTATGATGGCGAACCTCGTGATGAAGTATTTCAACAAGCTTTTTTCGGTATGCCTCATTATCAAGTGAGCCGTATACCCTGTTGATTGAACCGTAGTAAAACACAATTGCATTGCCGAGAGAATTGCGTATGTACTCACCCAAAATGAACAAATCATTGTTAAGTGCTTTTGGATGAACCTTTAACTGCGGAAGAAGTGAAATCCCTCCGTTTAAATCTCTGTATAATTCATAAGGCATGGAATCTGCAATTTCGTCAAGCATTGCGCCGCATTCATCAAAAGTAATCATAAAGTCTGATTAATAGTCAAGATAGTCCTTGAGCTTTCTGCTTCTTGAAGGATGACGGAGCTTACGGAGAGCCTTTGCCTCAATCTGACGGATACGCTCACGGGTTACATTAAACTCCTTGCCGACTTCCTCAAGAGTTCTGCTTCTGCCGTCCTCAAGGCCGAAACGGAGTTTGAGAACCTTGGCTTCACGGGGAGTGAGGGTTGAAAGAACATCCGAAAGCTGTTCACGGAGCATTGTGTGTGATGCGGCATCGGCAGGTGCGGGAGCATCGTTATCGGGGATAAAGTCACCAAGATGGCTGTCTTCCTCCTCGCCTATAGGAGTTTCAAGTGAAACAGGCTCCTGAGCAACACGCATAATTTCACGAACCTTATCAACAGGCATATCAATTTCTGCGGCAATTTCATCGGCAGACGGCTCATGACCGTTCTGGTGAAGGAGCTGGCTCTGAACCTTTTTTACCTTGTTGATAGTTTCAACCATATGAACAGGAATACGGATTGTACGAGCCTGATCGGCAATTGCACGGGTAATAGCCTGTCTGATCCACCATGTTGCATATGTTGAAAATTTAAAGCCCTTTGTATAGTCAAACTTTTCTACAGCCTTGATAAGACCGAGATTGCCTTCCTGAATAAGGTCAAGAAACTGCATGCCTCTGCCGAGATAACGCTTTGCAATTGAAACAACAAGACGAAGGTTTGCCTCGGAAAGACGCTGTTTTGCGGCAACATCACCGTCAGCGATTCTGATTGCGAGGTTGATTTCTTCATCAGAAGAAAGTAGCGGAACCCGTCCGATTTCTTTAAGATATACCTTTACGGGATCGTCAACCGAAACGCTGCCTGTTTCTGCAATCTGAGCGTGTGATTCGCCGTCTTTGCCTTCATCAAAGCCAAGGTCGATATCGTCAATTTTAATATCGCCCGAATCCTTTACGATTTCAATGCCACGCTGTGCAAGTGCGTCATAAAGCTTTTCAAGCTGTTCGGGATCAAAGTCAATTTCACCGATTGCATCAAGAATGTCCTGGTTTGTAAGCTGACCTTTCTGCTTACCGAGTTCCATAAGTTCTCTTACGACTGTTTTCTTATCGGGTGTAGCTGCCATACTCATTTTCCTTTCCTGCGTTTACTGTTTCTTTTTCCTTATTTTATCAAGATATGCCATAAGCTCCTCATTTGAAACATCGGCTAAATCGCCGGAATTGAGCTTTGAGCTTTCCTCGTTGATAACATTTATGTATTCATTCATTGCCTCAGCGGTTGACGCCCCCGGAATTGCCTGTGACATCAGCTGATAAAGCTTTGAATTTTCATCCTGTGTAAAATCTGCCGCCGTATTCGTGAGAGGATCTTCTCCCCTCTCAATGCGAGCGCTGAAATATTCAAAAAACCTCCGCATCAGAGTATTCTGAAATTGTTCGGGCTTTACCCTTGCAGAAATCTCCTCATATGCATCGGGATTGTTTAAAAGATAAACCAAAAGAGCTTCTTCGGCACTTGAACTGCGTGGCTTTTGGAAATGCTCGGGATTGATTTTGTCATTTCTTCGGCTGAGTTCAAGCTGAATTTGACGAGCCTGTTTCTTTTCTTCTGCCCTTTCACCTCTGCGTGACACCCTTGACACCTGCTGTTTGAATGCATTTTTGTCAACTCCGAGTTCGGATGCAACCTTTGAAGAATAGACATCCCGTTCAATCGGACTGCTGATTGTTGCAATCAGCTTTGCCGCCTCCTCAAGAAAAGCAACCTTGCCCTCCGTCAGCTGAATATTGTGTGCATTTTTTAGCTTTTGCAGTCGGTATTCAACATCGTTTCCGCATTTGTCAAGCAACGCTTTGAATGCGGCAGGACCGTCATTACCCTTTGATTTGATAAATTCATCGGGATCCTTACCGCTTGGAATTGTAAGAACCTTAACATTAAGTCCCGAATTTCTGAGTATAGGAATTGCCCTTGCGGTAGCCTTTTGACCTGCCTCATCGGCATCGTAACAGATAATCACCTCATCGGCATACCGTTTCATCAAAACAGCCTGTTCACCTGTAAGAGCCGTTCCCAGGGTTGCAACGGCATTTGTAAAACCTGCCTGATTCACAGCGATGACATCCATATAGCCCTCGCAAAGAATCAGAGTTCTCTTGCCCGAATTTTTTGCGTTGTTGAGCGAAAACAGGTTTGCACTCTTTTTAAATACGGGGGTATCGGAGGTGTTGAGATATTTAGGCTTTGCATCGGACATAATTCTTCCGCCAAATGCAATAACATTTCCTCTCAGATCAATAATCGGAAACATAACACGATCTGTGAATCTGTCATAGATTCCGTTGCCGTTTCTGTGCCGAACCGCAAGATTTGCGGCAACAAGTTCGCTGTCATTAAAGCCTTTTGATTTGAGATGATTGCATAGTGACGACCAGTTATCATCGGCATAACCGAGTCCGAAATGACGGATTGTTCTGTCGGATAAGGCTCTTGAATGAAAATAATCAAGACCTTTTCTGCCCTGCGGAGAACACAAAGCGGCATAATAAAACCTTGCCGCCTCACGGCTAGCTTCAAACACTCTGTTTCTAAGACGGCTCATGCTGTCATCATAGCTGTTTTCGGGCATTTCAAGTCCTGCCCGCTGTGCAAGATACTTCACGGCATCGACATAGTCAAGATTTTCAATTTTCATAATAAAGGAGATGACATCTCCGCCTACTCCGCAACCAAAACAATAGAACGAACCGTTTTCGGTATATACATTAAAAGAGGGAGTTTTTTCGCCGTGGAACGGACAAAGACCGACCATATTTCTTCCCCGTCTTTTGAGATTGACATAACCCGAAACAACATCCGTGATATCGTTTCGCATTTTTAAATCCTGCAAGAAACTTTCAGGGAAAGCCATAAAACTCCTCCTCTCGCTTACCTATTAGCTTTTTACGAAATTTTTTTGAATATTCCTTTAAATATTTGAAATTATTTTGAAAAGTATTTCATTTTTTAGCTTTTGAGGTCGAAAGCATAAAAAGTTTTGTCATAAAGAAAACTTTATAACTCAACGGCATAATATTTTTCCTCATTAAAAACCGCCTGAACCTCACCTGCAGTTGCATCTGCAAGCTTTTTGTTAAGCTGTGACAGTAAATCAGGTTTAATATGAAATTTAATCAGCACATCGCCTTCATAGACAGTATCGTCAACAGCACCGCCGTTATCAGTTACAAGTGCCGAAACCTTGCCGTACCGGTTGTATGTACAACGAGCAGTACAGACAAGACAGTTCTGCATCATAACGATTTTTGCGGCATCAAGGGCAATTTTTGCACCGTGAGAATATGCTCTCACAAGTCCGCCCGTGCCAAGCAAAACACCGCCGAAGTAACGGGTAACAACAACACATACATCATAAATTTCATTTTTTACAATTACATCAAGGCAAGGCATACCGGCTGTACCCGAGGGTTCACCGTCATCGCTGTAACGCTTTATGTTGCCCTCACGCAGAGAATAGGCATAGACATTGTGAGTTGCGTTCCAATGTTCGCTGCGTTTTTCGTTGATAAAATCAACAGCCTCCTGCTCACAGGTTACAGGCTTGCAATAGCCGATAAAGCGTGAACGCTTTTCAACAAATTCGTCTTTTGCGTTACTTAAAACGGTTTTGTAATCCTTTGCCATAATAATACCTCAATTATAAAGACACTCTGCACACGATTATGCAAAGTTTACGTAAAGTAAACAAGGCGGCACAATGTGCCGCCTAAACAATTACATAATAAATTATTTATCCATACCGAAACGCTTCTTGAATCTGTCAACGCGTCCGCCGGTATCAACTAATTTCTGCTTTCCTGTAAAGAATGGGTGGCATTTTGAACAAATTTCAACACGGATGTCCTTCTTTGTTGAACCTGTTTCAATAACATTACCGCAAGCACAAGTAATTGTTGTTTTCTCATACTTAGGATGGATATTCTCTTTCATTGTTTTCACCTACCTGACATTACACAATTAACGGATTAATTATACAACATAATATTGCAAAATGCAAGCATTTTTAAAAAATATTTATTTTATTTTGGGATTGCCTGTTTTTGAAGGTAGCTTTTGTACTCTTCAAGGCACATTCCGTAGGAACGCATACGCTTTGCGTTTTCAATCCCCACATATCTGTACAGCGAGTCTGACGGATTCATTCGTGTTACTGAGGTTTTGCTTTCGGTATATCTCTGAACAAATCCGTATTCAACGCAGTTTCGCTCAAGAAATGCCTTTGAACCCGAATTTGAAAAATCAAATTCAACAAGCAATCCCGTCTGTGACTCCGACTGTCCTCCGTGAGGCGTGGTTTTTAAGACCTCCGCCTCTGCTCTGACAGTTGTATATTTTGATGATTGCAACATCTTTTGAAGTTCGGACTGAAACCTTTCTTCCTGTTCATCATAACTCACATATGCAGTCTTGATTTTAAGTTCGGTGCTGTTTTCTTTTGACGCTTTCAAAAGATTCTCAAGCGGTTTCAGTGCGTCCCTGTTCACTTTGAATCCGTTCACGGTTTCAAGATCGGGCACATAATCCTTATCAAGCGGATTTGCGCTGTCAACAACCGTCAGCAGCATTTCGCTTTCTGCCTGAATCTGTTCGGGAGTTTCGGGATTACTTTTCTGATTACTTTTAAGTATCGAAAAAATTCCGAACGCAATAGCTGCGACAAGAATCACACCGATACAAGCTAACGCAATGTACCTTCGGCGAGGATTTGATACGGGAAGAATTCTTCCCGTTCTCTCCTCAATAAGCGCCTGTTTTCGTCTGCGTTTTGATTCTCTGTAGCTGTTTTTATCAAACGGAGTGAATCCTCCGGACATCAGCATCCCTCCGAAAAAATTTCAGAATTATTTTTCTTTTGTATCTACTTCGTTCTTAACAAGAGCAACAAACTCGTCAACGGGCATATTCGGGATTTCTCCTCTTTTTCTTGAACGAACCGTAACTGTTGATGAATTCATCTCGTTGTCGCCGATTACAAGGATATACGGAATTCTCTCGTGTCTTGCAGCCTTAATCTTTGGACCGATGTTTTCATCTCTGCTGTCAACAGTAACTCTCATGCCGAGTGAAGTAAGTCTGTCTGCAATACCCTGTGCATACTCAACATTACCCTCTTTTATCGGAAGAAGTCTGATCTGCTCGGGAGCAAGCCAAAGCGGCATTACACCGGCAAATCTCTCAATCATATATGCAAGAGTTCTTTCAAAGCAACCGAGTGAAGTTCTGTGAATAATATACGGAAGCTTCTTCTGACCGTCCTTGTCGATGTAGTACATACCGAATCTTTCGGCAAGGAGCATATCAATCTGGATTGTAACAATTGTGTCTTCCTTACCGAATACATTCTTGTACTGAATATCAAGCTTCGGACCGTAGAATGCGGCCTCGTCAATACCAACCTCATAGTCAACATCAAGGTCATCGAGAATAGTTTTCATAACAGCCTGTGACTCTTCCCACTGTTCCTTTGTACCCTCATACTTATTATTCTTGTTTTCAGGATCCCACTGTGAGAATCTGAAAGTACAGTTTTCAAGAAGTCCTACCGTGTCAAGGAAATATTTAGCAAGCTCAAGACAACCCTTGAATTCCTGTTCAAGCTGATCGGGACGGAGAATGTAGTGTCCTTCTGAAATTGTGAACTGACGAACACGGATAAGACCGTGCATCTCACCGCTTGCCTCGTTACGGAAAAGTGTTGATGTTTCCGTAAGACGCATCGGAAGGTCACGATATGAACGCTGTTTGTTAAGATAAACCTGATACTGGAATGGGCAAGTCATAGGACGAAGTGCGAAGCATTCCTTTTCTTCATCATGCGGATCGCCGAGTACAAACATACCGTCAAGATAATGATCCCAGTGACCTGAAATCTTATAAAGATCTCTCTTTGCAAGAAGAGGAGTTTTTGTAAGAAGACAGCCCTTTGACTGCTCAACATCTTCAACCCATCTCTGTAAAAGCTGAACAACTCTTGCACCCTTTGGAAGAAGAATAGGAAGTCCCTGACCGACATAGTCAACAGTTGTAAAGTATTCAAGTTCACGACCGAGCTTGTTGTGGTCACGAAGCTTTGCTTCTTCAAGCTTTTTGAGGTGTTCTTCAAGCATTGACGCCTTTGGGAAAGCTACACCGTAAACACGGCAAAGCTGTGCGTTGTTTGCGTCGCCTCTCCAGTAAGCGCCTGTGCAGGCAGTGAGTTCAATAGCCTTGATCGGTGCAACGCTCATGAGGTGAGGACCTGCGCAGAGGTCAATAAACTCACCCTGTTTGTAGAATGTGATATGCTCGCCCTTGTCGGAATGTTCCTTAACAAGTTCAACCTTGTAAGGCTCGTTCATCTCTTCAAGTTTCTTTTCAGCCTCCTCCGGAGAAAGCTCAACTCTTTCAAGCTCAAGACCTGATTTTACGATTTTCTTCATCTCAGCCTTGATTTTTTCAAGGTCTTCGGGTGAGAAAGGCTTTTCAACATCAAAATCATAGTAAAAACCGTTGTCAACGGCAGGACCGATTGCACACTTTGCATTCGGATAAAGTCTTTTTACTGCCTGAGCAAGAACATGAGAGGCTGTGTGCCAGAAAGTTTTCTGACCGTCAACATTATCAAATGTGAGAAGTTCAACCTTGCAATCTTTTTCAAGCGGTGTTCTGAGGTCACAAAGGTCGCCGTCAACCTTTGCACAGCAAACAGACTTGTACAAGCCTGCACCGATTGATTTTGCAATTTCAGCGGGAGTTGTACCGTTTTCAAATTCCTTGACTGCTCCGCCTTTTAATTCAACATTAATCATAACCATTCTCCTTTTTAATATGTGATGAAAACAAAAAATCCCAATATTCCAAAAACGGAATATTGGGACGAATAAATCGTGGTTCCACCCAAGTTCGGCTGAAAGCCCTCTTGACGGTTTTAACGCAACCAAACGCCGTGCCATTTCCTGCACAGTCTTAAAGGTGGTAACTTGCAATGCTTTTTGCGAAATATCACAGCAAATAATTTCGCTCTCTGGAAAAAGCAGGACTGCAAATCATGTCCTCATCAAAAATCAATTTTCTTTTCATTTGTATGGTACCACTTTAAAACCTGAATGTCAACACCTAATTCGATGTTCTTAATTATTTTTTATCTTCGAGTTCCTTGAGAAGTCTGTCGATTTCGCTCATTCTGTCGTCTGAAACCTCTGTGTCTTCAACAGGGGCTTTAACAGGAGCTTCTGCCTTTACAGGCTCGGTTTTTTCCTCTGAAACATCAAGACGCTTTGCGTACACGGGTTCTTCGGAAATTTCAGGCTCTGCAGGAGCTTCTGCAACAGGCTTTGCAGTTTCCTCTTTTAAAGGCTCGGCGGCAATTTCTTCTGCAAGCTGAGTCTGATTTTCATCGCCGTAGCCGAGAACAAGACCGTCATTTATATTTTCGTTTTTGATTGTTGCATCGTCATATTTTTCCTCATCGTAGCCCATCACAAAATCGGAAAGTCCCTGTGCAACTACCTCGTAGCTGTCATTGCTTGCAGGAACATCATCTTCCTTTTTATCGGAAATAACAAGCTCATCGTAACCGCCTGAGCTGATATAGCTGTTTTCGTATGTATCCTCATCTTCGGGAAGGCTTTCGATAATCTCAACCTCCGCCTTTGTAAGGCAGCCTGCGAACATTTCAACAGAAAACGAAACAATATAAATGCCGAGAATAATAAACATAACTCCGTTCACAATAGCACTGATGCCTGTGTTTTCAACGGATGATGTCAAAACAGCACCAACACCGTATGAAAGTGAAACAGCGGCAGCGGGCATACCGTAAATAAAGCAGGCCTTAACAGGGTTTCTGCCCTTTACCCTTGAAACAACCATTGAACTTGAGAAAAGGTAAAGTGTGATGAAAATGTAGCAGAAGAGCGGTGTCATATCGCTTGCTGAGATTGAAACCTTTGTTGCGGCGAGAAATTCCGTAACGAGTTCACTGCATCCCCAGAGTGCCGGGAAAACAAAGAACATCGACACATTTGATACGATTGATTTGCCTGAAAAATGCACCTTGCCGATCATAATCATAGCAATAGCCGCAGGAATTGAGAACAGAGCCGCAATGATGCTCAAAAGATAATTATCCGTGTTACCCGGAGTTGCGTTAATCAAAGCCAAAAATGACGAACCGACAATCGCAATACCCGAAATTACTGCAAACACACCCGAAACAAAATTCTTTTTAACGGGATATACGGGAGCCGTCTTTCTGTCAAAAAGGTTAATTAAAACACAAACCGCAAAAAGCCCGAGTATGATTTCAATTATGAAATAGTTAATGCCCGACTTGTTCATGCCGAACAACAATCCGTTGCCGTCAACTGCGAACATACTCATAATTTTAAGACCTATAGCAGCTATTACAGCCGGAATAAATGGTATAACTGAATATTTGGTTTTCATAAAAATCTCCGTTTCTGTACCGTAACAAGACAATTTTAAAAAACGACTTTGTTACACGATTATTGATATGCCGCCGAAAAATCAAACAGCAAAAACAAATACAAAATGAATTGTAAGTAATTATTATTTCGAATCAATCATATATTATTTTAAGCCAACATAACCGTTATGTCAAGAAAAAATAAGTCACAAAATACAATAGTATTATTTATTTTTTTGTGCGAAATAAAGGAGCATGGTAATGAAGGAAAAATTAATTGCAGTTGTCCTTCTGCTGATTCTCACGGCAATCCTCCCCATTGCAGTTTCAAAATGTTCTGAACGGTCTTTTGCAAAACCGACAGTTTCAACATCCGACACCCCTGAAAAGCCAAAAGATTCGGGTGAAATTCTCTGTGCGTTGACGGCAGGATTGTATAAGGACAGCTACTCTGCCGAAACACTAAAGGCGATTGCAATTCTTATGAACACAAATTACAAAGCTAATCCCGATTCTTTCAAGGCAAACGATTTTCTGTATGAAGAAAACGCATCGGGAAGTATAAAGGATGTTTACGGTGAAATAAAAAAAGCCGCTGAGAGTGCAAAAAACAAAACGCTCCGCAAAAACAGCGAAGCGTTGTTTGTTCCCTATTCCGAAACTTCAAACGGTACTACATACAAAAACGAAAATTACAAGTATATTCACAGCGTTGCATCTCCGTGGGATTGTTTCCAAACAGATTTTGACGCAAATGCCGAATGTGTCGGAGTGAGTCTTTCGGGAATTGATTACCTTTGCAAAAACGGCTGCAGTGCCGAAGAAGCATTGCTGTGGTATCTTCCCGATTTTGAAATTGCTGACGATTAATTTACATAATAAGACGCAATATGTCTGAGTTTATCCCTTGCCTTCATAATGTGACGGGAAACCGTTGACGAGTTGACTCCCAGCTCTTTTGCAATCTCCTTTTCCTTTTTGCCGTTGAGATAGTAATCTACAATACAGATTCTCTGTCTTTCGGTAAGCTCGTTCAGAACAGCCATTGAAAGAATTTTCTTCATCTTATCACGGGAGTTTTTATTTGTACTGCCATGCCAAAATCCCGAATCCGACATTAATCTGTGTTTGTTGTTGTCTGTAATATGTATAAATTCTCTTTTCATTTTATCATGCTCCGTAATATCTATCCATAAGATGATTTGAAATGTGAATGCATTCATTATAATAAATCTTGTATTTTGCAATTTTCAAATCAAGTTCTTTTTTGTTGATTTCCGATTTGCCTCTTTTCTCTGCTTTGAGTCTGTCGATAACATCCTGAATGCTGTCGGCAGTATTTTTATATTCCATTGACCATTCAAAATAATTAACCATACCGATATCCTTTCCTTGATTTTATTCATTTAGAAGGTCTGCGGGGCTTTCAACCTTCTAATTCCATTATACAGAACATATCGAACAAATTCAAGAACATTTGTTCGATATTGTAAGTGACATACATTCACTGTCCCTTTGTACGGACTATGCTCTGTTTTTCAAAATTTCTTTGTTTATGACATATAATTCGGATAATCAACAAAAAGATTTTGCGTTTTTACCAAAATTTTGGTATGTAAATCAATTACAAAAGCATAATAAAAAGTGTATAATAAGAGTAATCGTGCAGCATTGAATGGCATAAGTCCGGATTTTCAATGCTGCACATTTTTTGTGTCAAAAACATCGGAGGTTATATAATGGAAGAAACGCAAAAAATGAATAAAATGGGAACTGAAAAAATAAGCAGGCTTTTGCTTACTATGGGTGTTCCGATGATAATTTCAATGGTTGTACAGGCTGTGTACAATATCGTTGACAGCTACTTTGTAAGTTGTATGAAAGATCCGAATATACCCGCACTCGGTGATTATGCGGTAAATGCACTCACGCTGGCATTTCCTGTTCAGATGCTTATGGTTGCGGTCGGAGTCGGTACGGGAGTCGGCATCAACTCGATTTTGTCAAGAAGTCTTGGTGAGGGCAATAAAGAAAAGTGCAGTAAAATTTCGGGCAACTCAATTTTTCTTGCACTTTGCACCTGTGTTGTATTTGTGCTTTTCGGAATTCTCGGAGTTGACGCATACATAGCCTCACAAACAAGCGATCCGATTATCACATCAATGGCTGTTTCGTATCTGAAAATCTGCACCTACAGTTCACTGGGCGTTAGTATGTACATGATTTTTGAAAAGCTGTTACAGGCAACGGGATATACAATGCAGACAACAGTTGCGCAGATTGTCGGTGCGGTTGTGAACATGATACTTGATCCGATTATGATTTTCGGTTGGTGCGGTTGCCCGAAGCTCGGTATTGACGGTGCGGCTATCGCAACGGTTATAGGTCAGTTCATTTCATTCTTTATTGACGCATATTTCTATTTCAGATGCAATTCAAAGCATTTCAACACATCATTAAAGTATATGAAACCCGAAGGCAGGATTATCAGGCAGATTTATCAGGTTGGTATCCCCGCTATTATTATGCAGGCGCTTATGTCGATTTTGACATACAGCATTAATGTTATTTTTGTAAGAGTTTCAACGTATGCGGTTACGGCTTACGGTATTTACTACAAAATTCAGCAGTTTGTATTTTTTGCCGCATTCGGCATGAACAATGCGATGATTCCGATTATAGCGTTCAATTACGGCAAACAGGATAAAAAGCGAGTAAACGACAGCATTAAATACGGACTTATTTACACGGTATCAATTCTTTGTGCAGGAATTATAATTCTTCAAATTTTTGCAAAACATATACTCGGAATATTCTCGCTTACAGAATCGACAACCGAACTTGCAATGCTTGCAATTAGAATTATCACACCCGGATTTATATTTGTCGGTGCTAACATTGCGTATCAGGGAATTTTTCAGGCACTCGGCAACGGTGTGCATTCGCTGATACTTTCGCTTGTACGACTTATTGTTGTTCCTCTGCCCCTTGCATACATCTTTTCATGCTTTGATTTTGCATCTTCAATAATCTGGATTGCATTCCCGATCGGCGAAGCTGTAGCCTTTATCGTTGCACTTGTTTTTATGGCAATATCCGCAGAAAAAAGATTAATCCAATTAAAAATGGTGTTTAACAGTAAAAACAATATTTCTTATTGATTTACTTTTTGTTTATTTTGTATAGAGCCAATTATTAAAATCATCGTTTTTGTCGGGTAATTTAAGATTCTAAAAAAATACTGCACAAACATCTTCTTGATTTTTTGTACAGTTTGTCTTTTCGACTGTATGAATATTAGAATTGCACCCTCTCACCTTGAATTCACCCCTAAAAATCGGTATAATATAAGACAATGAACAAAGATAAGGTTCAAAACTTTAATCTTACCTGTTCATTAAATATTCGGCAAAAATGTTTGCTTCTTTATTGAAACATTCATTTTCATAAAACACACAATCGCGAAAAGGATCGTCATTTGACGGTCTTTTTTGCGTTTGGAAAAAATTCATAATTACATAATTTCTGCATAAAAATCGGAGCCGTGAAAAATCACGACTCCTTTTTTGCTTTATCTTATTTTTTCAGTATAATCAAGTGCTATCCAGCCGGCACCGCTTTTGAGTTTGCCCCACTTGGCTGCACCTGCACCCGACTTTTCATCGACTATCGTGTACGCTCCGCCCTTTGGAACAGCACCGTTCACATCGTAATTTGTACCCGGACCTTTACGGATATTCACGCCGTTTGACGAGGTTATTCTCACGATATAACGCCTGAAAGCTTTATCCGAACCCGCTTTTGAACTGTCTGAGCCTGCAGAGTCAGTTTTGTATTTCACATCAAAATAATTGCACATACCCTTGCAGATTGCCTCTCCGATTGCAACTGTATTCTTGCGTATCCAATCCGAGCCTGTCACAGTGTCGTGAAACTCACACTCAACATACACGGTTAATGCCTTCGGCACATTGATTTCATAGAGATCGGTTTTGTAGCTGACTGAATCGTCCTTGCCGGGCGAGATTGCTCCGAGGGCAGACTTTACCGCCTCGGCAGCCTTTCTGCCGTTTGAGTTCAGGCAAAACACTCTTGTACCGCCCGTATATTTGCCGTTAAACGCATTAGTGTGGATCGGCATATGAATGTCTGCTTCAAACTTATCCGACTCGGGACAGCGTGTCTGCATAAGCGTGCCCGACTTTGCGACCATAACATCGAATCCGCAACGCTTGAGCGCTTTGGCAGCGGCGGCGGCAATTTTGTCGCACTGAGCCATTTCATTCGTACCGCCCGTTGCATAGGTGTTGCCGTTTTGGTTTGACGGACTGAGATATATTTTTTTACTCATTGTCTTTATCTTCTCCCTCTTTTAAATTCATTACTGCCGATGCACCTGCCGCAACAGCCGCAACAGCAAGACCGATGAGAGCGTTCTTTACAACATCACCGTCGTTAAAATCAAGACCGCCCAAAGCGAGCGTTACATTGGTGATAACATAACCGAGAGCAGTCTGAATAAATGTTCTGAACGCTCTTTTTAAACACGGCTTTTTTAAGCATATTTTTATTTTACTCATTATATTATATTTTCCTTTCCTTGTTTTGTTCGTTTTCCAAATCCGCTATTCTGTGTTCCGCTGTTTTGATTTTGTTGTCATTAACTGCCTCGTGCTGCTCAATAAGATATACACGCTCAACAAGATTATTATGCTTGTCAACCTTTTTTTCGAGCTGTTCAATGCGATAATTTGATAATCTTGACGCTGTAAAAATGCCTGCAAGTGAGCCGGCAAGAGTTCCTGCAAATGAAATCAACGCTATAAGAATTTGGTCTGTCAAAAAATCACCTCCCACTTACAGGCTCAAAAAAAGGAGAAATTGCACTAAACAATGCAATTTCTCCGAAATTTCTTTATATTTATTTTTTAAAACGATTATTTTTTCTTAATAAGAATTATAGCAACGGTTTAAGATACTGTCCCGTAAGTGATTTTTCAACCTTTGCAACCTGTTCGGGAGTGCCTTTGGCAACGATTGTACCGCCGCCGTCACCGCCCTCGGGACCGAGGTCGATAAGATAATCGGCTGTTTTGATAAGGTCAAGGTTGTGTTCGATTACAACAACCGTATTTCCGCCGTCAACAAGAAGCTGAAGGACATCAACAAGTCTGTGTACATCGGCAATGTGCAAGCCCGTTGTCGGCTCGTCAAGAATATAAATTGTCTTGCCCGTACTGCGTTTTGAAAGCTCTGTTGCAAGCTTTACACGCTGAGCTTCACCGCCCGAAAGCGTTGTTGCAGGCTGACCGAGCTTTATATAACCAAGACCCACTTCATACAGGGTTTTCAGCTTTCTGTAAATCTTCGGGATATTTGAGAAGAACTCCATTCCCTCCTCAACGGACATTTCAAGAACATCATTGATTGACTTGCCCTTGTACTTTACTTCGAGGGTTTCACGGTTATATCTCTTGCCCTTGCAGACCTCACACGGAACATAAACATCTGACAAAAAGTGCATTTCAATCTTGATAATACCGTCACCCTGACAAGCCTCACATCTGCCGCCCTTTACATTGAATGAAAATCTGCTTGGTGTAAAACCACGCATTTTCGCATCGGTTGTAGCGGCATAAAGCATTCTGATATCCGTAAACACACCTGTGTATGTTGCAGGATTTGAACGGGGAGTTCTGCCGATAGGACTTTGGTCAATGGCAATTACCTTATCAAGATTTTCCATACCCTTGATTTCCTTGTGCTTGCCGGGAATTGTCTTTGCTCGATTAAGGTCACGGGCAAGGGCTTTGTAAAGAATTTCGTTTACAAGTGAGCTTTTGCCCGAACCTGAAACACCTGTTACGCAGACAAATTCACCGAGCGGAATTTTAACATTGATATTTTTAAGGTTATTTTCAGCCGCTCCTCTGACTTCAAGGAAAAGTCCGTTGCCTTTTCTGCGTTTTTCGGGAACGGGAACTTTGCGTTCGCCCGAAAGATACTTGCCTGTGATTGAATTCGGACATTGCTTAATCTTTTCAACATCACCGACACAGACAATTTCACCGCCGTGAATACCTGCCCCGGGGCCTACATCCACAATGCAATCTGCGGCATACATAGTGTCCTCATCGTGTTCAACAACGATAACAGTATTTCCGAGGTCACGAAGTCGCTTTAAGGTTGCAAGAAGTTTTTCATTGTCACGCTGATGAAGTCCGATGCTCGGCTCGTCAAGAATATACAGCACACCCATAAGCGAACTGCCGATTTGCGTTGCAAGGCGGATTCGCTGACTTTCACCGCCACTGAGTGTTCCAGAGCTTCTTGAAAGAGTAAGGTAGCCAAGTCCTACGCTCTTGAGGAAGTTAAGTCTTTCGTTAATTTCTTTTATAATTTCAGCACCGATAATCTGCTCTTTTTCCGTAAGCTTGAGCTGACCTACAAAGTCGAGTGCGTCAATAACCGACATTTTGCAGAAATCGGCAATGTTAAGTCCGCCGACTGTTACTGCAAGGCTTTCGGCTGAAAGTCTGTCACCGTGACAGAGATCGCACGGAATTTCTGCCATATACGAACGGATTTCATCCTTAATCCAGTTACTGCTTGTGTCACGATAACGGCGTTCAAGGTTGTTGATTATACCCTCAAATTTATGCTGATAAGTACCTCCGCCGTAAACCGATTTTTTATTGATTGTCAGCTCATCATCACCTGTGCCGTAGAGGATTTTGTCGATAGTTTCCTTCGGGAGATTTTCAAGCGGTTCATCAAGCGAAAAATTGTACTTTTTCGCTAAAGCCTCCATATACATTGCGGCAATTGTACTGCCTTCCATTGCCCAACCACTGCCCTTGATACCGCCGTCGCGGATACTCTTCGACATATCGGGAATAATTTTGTTCTCATCAATTTTGAGGAACACGCCGAGTCCCGTACACTTTGGGCACGCACCGAACGGATTGTTGAATGAAAACATTCTCGGTGAAAGCTCGTCAATGCTCACACCGTGTTCGGGGCAGGCATATTTTTGTGAAAAAGTCACATCCTCACCGCCGTTGAAGTTCACCATAACAAGACCGCCGCCAAGCTTTGACGCTGTTTCGATGCTGTCTGAAAGTCTTGATGCTATTTCAGGCTTGATTACAAGACGGTCAACAATGATTTCTATATTATGCTTTTTATTTTTCTCAATCGGAATATTTTCCGACAAATCATAGATGATCCCGTCAACTCTTGCACGGACATAGCCCGATTTTCCGGCACTGTCAAGAACCTTTGCGTGTTCGCCCTTTCTGCCCCTTACAACGGGAGCCATAACCTGAATTTTCGTACCCGTTTCATAGGTCATAATCTTATCGACAATCTGGTCAACTGTCTGCTGACGGATTTCCCTTCCGCAAACCGTACAATGCGGAACACCTATTCTTGCATACAAAAGGCGGAGATAATCGTAAATTTCCGTAACCGTACCGACCGTTGAACGGGGATTCTTTGAAGTAGTTTTCTGATCGATTGATATTGCAGGCGAAAGTCCCTCTATGCTTTCAACATTAGGCTTATCCATCTGACCGAGAAACATTCTTGCATAGGAAGAAAGGCTTTCAACATATCTTCTCTGTCCCTCGGCATAGATGGTGTCAAACGCAAGCGAGCTTTTGCCCGAACCCGAAAGTCCTGTAATTACGACAAGTTTGTTACGGGGAATTTCAACATTTACATTTTTGAGGTTATGCTCTTTTGCACCTCTCACAATAATTTTATCCTGTGCCATTTCATCTACCCTTTACTGTGTCAAACACCTGACACAACTTCATACATTCGTTTAAATATTGATTCATATACACGCATAGCCTCTCATCACGAGAGGCTATGTTTATTTGATATTAACCTTCTGTGGACTCGTCAACCTTTGTTTCGGCTGAGGGTTCTTTGTCGGCAGTTTCCTGCTCAACTTCTTCGGGTTCTTTATATGTGCCGTTCATTACGGCAGTAAAGTCCTCGCTGCCCATCTTCTCATGCTTGATAAGATATTTTGCAATGTCGTGGAGCTTATCCATATTATCGCTGAGAATCTTAGTAGCGTCGCCATATGCCTTGTTGACCATATCAAGAACAAGCTGATCGATTTTAGCTGCGGTAGCCTCGGAATAATCCTGAGTTCTGCTGCCCATATCTCTGCCGAGGAATACGGAATTGTTGTCTGTGCCGTAGCATACACAACCGAGTTCCTTAGTCATACCGTACTTTGTAACCATTGCACGGGCTGTTTTTGTAGCCTTTTCAATATCGTTTGACGCACCTGTTGAGATGTCATCCATAATAAGTTCTTCGGCAACTCGACCGCCAAGACTTACAACGATATCCTCATACATACCTCTGCGTGAGTTGTATGACTTGTCCTCACTCGGGAGCGGCATTGTGTAACCGCCTGCCATACCTGTCGGAATAATTGAAATCTCGTGAACAGGGTCCTGAGTTTCGAGCTTATCAAAAAGAATTGCGTGACCTGCCTCATGATAGGCTGTGAGCTTTTTCTCTTTCTCACTCATTACTTTGCTCTTTTTCTCTGCACCGACAACAACCTTGACTGTTGCCTCCTTGATTTCGTCCATAGTAATGGCTTTTTTATCTTTTCTTGCGGCAAGAAGTGCGGCCTCATTAAGAAGATTTTCAAGGTCTGCACCTGTAAATCCGGCTGTTGTTTTAGCAATAGTCTTGAGATTTACATCGGGTGCAAGAGGTTTCTTTCTTGCATGAACCCTGAGGATAGCCTCACGGCCGTTTACATCGGGATAGCTTACAACAACCTGACGGTCAAATCTGCCAGGACGCATAAGAGCCGGATCGAGAACATCGGGTCTGTTGGTTGCGGCAATAAGAATTACACCCTCGTTAGCACCGAAACCGTCCATTTCAACAAGCAACTGGTTAAGAGTCTGCTCACGCTCATCGTTGCCGCCGCCAAGACCTGCGCCTCTCTGGCGACCTACGGCGTCAATCTCATCAATAAAGATGATACAAGGTGAGTTTTTCTTTGCCTGATCAAAGAGGTCACGAACACGGGACGCACCGACACCGACAAACATCTCAACAAAGTCTGAACCTGAAATTGAGAAGAACGGCACACCTGCCTCACCTGCAACAGCTCTTGCAAGCAATGTTTTACCTGTACCGGGAGGGCCTACAAGGAGAACACCCTTTGGTATTCTTGCGCCGAGTTTGTTATACTTTTCAGGAGCCTTGAGGAACTCAACAACCTCTGCAAGCTCTTCCTTTTCTTCATCGGCACCTGCAACATCATCAAATGTTGTCTTGCGCTTTTCATCGTTTGTATTCTTAATCTTGGCTTTGCCAAAGCTCATTTCCTTGCCGCCAAGACCTCCGCCGCCCATTTTCTTCATAATGAGCACCCAGGCAACGATGAGAATAATCATAATGATTAGTGTCGGAATCATTTCCATAAGTATGGAATTATCCGTTGCACGGGTAAGGTTATGCGGAATTTCATCAGTTGACGCCGGATTGTAGTACGGCTTGATGTCATCAAGGAAACGCTGAATGTCGGCAAGCTGTCCTTTTACAACAATCTTTGATTTTTTGCTGTTCGAGCGGGTTTCCTGCTGTTCAGTTGCATTCTGAGCAGCAGTTGTTGCAGATTGAGAGTCGGAATCGGTTGATTTGATGGGACTCATACCCTCTTTAAGGGTAATTTCAATCTGACCTGAACCGTAGTCAATGTTAAAGCTGTCAACCATATCCTGAACAAAATACTGCTCAAGCTCCGAGGTTTTCGGTGAAGTTGACTTATTTGTGCTCAGCACAGCCGCTGTTATAATGATTATCAGAATGGGAATTCCGAGATAAAGCAGCAGATTGCGCACTTTCTTTTTATTGTCCAATGCTGTCACTCCTCTGTATAGTATTATTTTTCCGAGGTGGAAATATGTAATGCCACGAAAATTTGCGGCTTATTTTCGCATTAAAATCACGAATAAACTGACGGCTTTAATACGCCTACATAAGGAAGATTTCTGTACTTTTCGTCATAGTCAAGACCGTAGCCGACGATAAATTCATCCGGAATTACCGCACCTGCGTAGTCAATATGGATATCGGCAACCCGTCTGTCCGGCTTGTTGAAAAGTGTACAGAGCTTTACTGATTTTGCCTTCTTGGCTTTGAGATATTTTGTGATAAAGTCAAGAGTATTGCCTGAGTCGATAATATCCTCAACAATGAGAATATCCTTGCCCTCAACAGACTGGGAAATATCCTTCTGAATATTAACTCTGCCTGTGCTTACAGTACCGCTGCCGTAGCTTGAAGCAACGATAAAGTCGATTGAAAAATCAAGGTTAACCTTTCTCATAAGGTCAACCATAAAGGCAACGCTGCCCTTGAGCAGACCGACCATTATAAAATCTTTGTCATTATAATCTTTTTCAATCTGTTTTGCAATAGTGTTCACAATATTTTCAATATCTTTTTCCGAATACAGAATTTTTTCAATATCCTTATGCATAATTAACCCTCTTTGTCTATATTGTCTATATTTATGAGTAATTTTTCGGTTTTTTCGGTGTCATCTGCCTTTCCCTGCAATGAAACACCAAGCTTTTCACACCACAAAACGGTGTTGGATACCGCAAGCAGTAACAGCCTGTCCCTCATTTCGGACGGGATTTTCTGTTCGTTAAAAACCTTGCGGAGCGGTTTTGTGACCATGCGGTCCGGATATGTAAACCTGTCGCCTGCTCTGCGTGTGCGAAAAACAGGATTTTCGCCAAGCCGCTTTTTGGAAACGAGGTTATTTTGATTTGTTACTTTTTCGGTAATTTCATTTACCGTGTATATTTTTCCGTCATAAGAAAAGGTCATATTATTCTTTAACGGAATTTCATTAAAATCAGAGGAGGTTTTAGGACATACAAAGCGGAGTATTCCCTGTTTTGAAACGGCTGTGCATTGTTTTGACAGTTCAACGCTTCCTCCGTTTCTGATTATTTCACACAATAGTAAAATTGTTTTTCTTTCGGGAGAAATGTTGCAATTATTCTTTAACAGAATAAACAACATTTCCTTCAGAACGGCAGAATCAAGGCTCAACAGCTTTTTGCAGTCGTAGCCAAAATCACCTTTGCAATCACGCACGGCTTTTTCGGCACATTTCTTAATGAAAGCAGCCGACTCTCCGGCATTTTCACTCAAGCCTAAAGCCGTCCGTTCAAAAGAAGGATTCAGCTTTTTAAGACACGGAATAATGTTATGCCTAATGTAATTTCGTGTGTAATCATCGGCAAGATTCGTACTGTCGGTAACATATTCAAGGTTGTTTTCCTCGCAATAGCTTTCAATGTCACCTCTCGAAAGTTCAATCAGCGGTCTGATTATGTTCCCCCGTTTTGGAGGAATTGCCGACAAGCCTGCCAAAGACGCACCCCTTGCAATATTGAATATCAGCGTTTCGGCATTGTCGGATGCCGTGTGAGCGGTTGCAATCTTTGCACAAAGTTTTTGCGAAAGCTCGTCAAAGAAAGCGTAGCGAACATTTCTTCCGCAAAGCTCTTCGCTGATTTTCTGCTGTTTGGCAAGTGTGGGCACATCAACGCTTTTTATGAAAAGTTCCGTGTTAAATTTCTTACAAAGAATTTTACAGAAATTTTCATCACGCTTTGCCTCATCACCACGGATATTGTGGTTGATATGAGCGGCATAAATCGAAAGATTGTATTTTTCTTTCAGAGAAATAAAAACGCTTAACAAAGCCGTGGAATCAGCTCCGCCCGAAAGTGCAACGATTACGCTGTCACCTTTTTCAAGCAAACCGTATTTTTCAACGGTTGCTGTAACACGGTTAAGCATCTCGGTTGTCCGTTCCCGTAAAGCGCATGAACTCGCCCTGCCAATGCAGTTTTACAATATTAGTTTCACCGTGACGGTTCTTTGCTACGATACACTCGCCCGAATTCATATCGGCTGTCGGTGCGGCAGAATCCTCTCCGCCCTCTTTGTCATAGTAGCCCTCACGATAAAGGAACAGTACGATATCGGCATCCTGCTCGATAGAACCCGAATCTCGCAGGTCGGCAATCTGCGGTCTGTGGTCATCACGCTTTTCTGCGGCACGAGAAAGCTGTGACAGGGTGATTACGGGAACATTCATTTCCTTTGCAAGAATTTTCAGATTTCGTGTGATTTCCGAAATTTCATTTACACGGCTGTCAATCTTTCTACCGCTCGACATAAGCTGAAGATAGTCGATTACAACGAGGTCAAGGTTGTGAAGTCGGCGAAGTCTTGACTTCATCTCAGGAATTGTAATACCCGGAGTATCGTCAAGATAGAGGTCGGATTTGCTGAGAATATCGCTTGCGGGGATAAGTCTTGACCACTCCTCCTCAGTAAGCTGACCTGTTCTCAGTTTTGTACCGCCGATAAGTGCCTCACTTGAAAGCAGACGGCTTGCAAGCTGTTCCTTTGACATTTCAAGCGAGAAAAACGCAACAGTCTTTTTAGACTTACACGCAACATTTCGTGCAATATTGAGTGCGAAACTCGTTTTACCCATACCCGGTCGGGCGGCAAGAATGATAAGGTCGGAACGGTTAAGTCCCGTAATCATTCGGTCAAGGTCGCCTATGCCCGTTGGGATAGGTTTCATACTGTTGTCGGTTTCGCTGTTGAGTGCGTCAAGTCGGTCAAAAGTCTGTAAAATTACCGAGTTGATACGCTCAAGGCCGTGCTTTTCATTGCCTTGTCTGATGTCATAAATCTTCTGTTCTGCCGAATCAATCAGAACCGAGGGATCCTCGTTGCCTGCAGTTGCGTCATCAATAATTTCTCGGGACGCCGTAATAAGTCTGCGAACATTGTACTTTTCCGCAATAATCTTCGCATACTCCTCGGCATTGGAAATTGACGGACAATTGTTGACAAGATCCATAAGGTAGGTTTTTCCCGTTGCCTCGTCAAAAGCCTTATTCTGTTTTAATTTTTCAAGCAGAGTGACAAAGTCGATGCTAAGACCGAGTCCGATCATCTCCTGCATTTGTGCAAAAATCAGCTTGTGCAAAGAAACATAGAAATAATCGGGGCTTCTCAGAGTATCAACAACCTTGTCAAAGGTGTCGCTTTCAAGAATAATTGCACCTAAAACCGCTTGTTCCGCTTCGGGGCTGTACGGCAGATGAAGTCCGTCATAACTGCCCGCAAAATTTAAATCAGCCATTTTTACTCCTGTTTATTATGCCTCGGATACCTGAACATCAATCTTTGCAGAAACGCCTGTAAAGAGCTTTACCTCTGCGTGATATGTACCGAATTCCTTAATGTCGCAGTCAAGAACAACCTTGCGCTTGTCAACATCAATGTTGTACTGCTTTTTGATTTCTTCGGCAACCTGCTTTGAAGTTACGCTGCCGAAAAGTCTGCCGCCCTGTCCTGCTTTTGCAGTCATCTTAAAGGTTTTGCCTTCAAGAGTCTTTTTGTCATGTTCTGCCTGAGCCTTTTGGGTTGCAATTTTATAATTTTTGGAATTCTCGGCATTCTTATATTCATTCATAGCCTGAGCGTTTGCCTCTTTTGCAAGCTTTCTCGGAAGGAGAAAGTTTCTTGCATAACCGTCAGACGCTTCAACAAGCTCGCCTTTTTTGCCGAGTGATTTTACATCCTGCATTAAAATTACTTTCATAACCAATCAACCTTTCTTACGAGTTTTCCTCATCATCAAGCGTGTTGTCAATTTCAGACAACAACTGTTGATAAGCAAGCTCTTTTGTAGTGTTTTTAAGCTGTGTTGCCGCCATGGTCTGATGACCGCCGCCGCCAAGCTTTTCCATTATAATCTGAACATTAACATTACCGTAGCTTCTTGCTGAAATGTTAATTTGACTGTTGTCTTCAAAAAGAACGAAGGATGCGTCAACGCCTTTGAGATTGAGCATTTCATCAGCCGCCTGAGCCGACGCAAGCCTTATATCGCCGTCACCGCTCGGCGCAATCGAAATTGCACAGCCACGGTAAACATGAGCCTTGCACACAATGTCAACCTTTTCACGGTAGGTTTCGATATTATCGGAAAACATACCCTTTACGGTGAGTGTGTTTGCGCCCCTTTTTCTCAGATAAGCCGCCGCCTCAAATGTGCGCACGCCTGTTTTAACGGCAAAATTCTTTGTGTCAAGTGTAATGCCTGCAAGCATTGCGTCTGCCTGAACATATGTGAGCGGAGAATCATCAAGACAGCTGATTATTTCACTGCACATTTCGCAGGTTGAAGACGCCGAGGGTTCGTGACAGAACACAAGAGCGTTGTTTATGTAATCAACCGCCTTTCTGTGGTGGTCGATAATGATAACCTTTTTACATTTTTCGTAGAGCTCCGTACTTTCAAGAGAACGCTTCAGGTGCGTGTCAACTATGATAAGAAGCGACTTCTGGGTAAGTCCCGAAAGAGCGGCTTCCGGAGAAATGAATATATCGGTGTCGAGTTTTTCATCAGTATATTCAATGAGCTGTTTTGCCATTGAGGTTTCTCGGTTAATTACAACCTTTGAATAACGCTTGAAAGTTTTCTCCATTATGCATTGAAGTCCGATTGCCGCACCTACGCAGTCAAGGTCGGAAAACTTGTGTCCCATAATAAAGATCTTGTCGCAGTCGGCAACAACACGGCTGATTGCGTTTGCAATAACTCTCATACGCACCTTGCTTGCCTTTTCCGCTGCGGCAACCTTTCCGCCGAAGAACTCGTATGTATTGTCTTTTTTTATGACAGCGACCTGATCGCCGCCTCTGCCCAGTGCCATTTCAAGGGCTTTCCTTGCGTTGAGCTCGCTCTCTTTGATGTTATTATAACCTCGGCAAAGACCTACCGAGATTGACGCACTGTGGTTGTTTATCGTGATTCCTCGGATAGTTTTAAGAATCGGAAACTTATCGGCTGCCATTTTTTCAACATCGGCATCTCTGAAAATTATCATATAACGGTTGTTGCCGATTTTTTTGTAAAGAGCCGAATACTGCTCAGCCCACTTTTGCAGGCAAACTTCAATATCGAGCATTGCCTCGGAAAACGACTCGTCCGAGTTATCGGAAAAGTCCTCTGCATTGTCAAAAACGGCAATCGCAACGCACGGCTTGGAAGCAAGATATTCCCTTGTAATCTGCTTGTAATAGGTGTTTTCGATAAATTCACAGACAGCACCCTCGCCTGTAGAACGGCAATAAACCGTGTATTCTTTGCCGTCAACGGCAACATCACAGCCCTCACCCTTTTTCAGACAGTCAATTTCTTTTCCCGAAAGGTAGGCTTTGATATTATCGCCCTCTGCACCCTTTCCGCCGCACATAGCCTTGCGAAATCGTGAATTGCACCATACAATGTCACCCTGTCTGCCTATAACGGCAACAGGGCAACTGAATTTTTCAAGGTAATCTTCGTTAATACCCTTTATACTTCCAACTATATTTTTTACCGTACTTTTTACATAGCTTGTAAATCGCAATGAAGTTATAAGCACAACGGCTAAGGAAAGAACAGACACACCGAGTTCGATATAGAACACAACAGGCGAATAGTCATAGCTGACAACAGCCATGGCAAACATTATCACCGAAAAAATTATGAACCACGGTGTAAGCGTCCAATTTCTTTTTCTCATGTCAAACCTCTGTTAATAACAAAATAGCAAAAAATAAATCAGCGAATAAAACTTAAACCTCCTGAAGAATAGGAAGAATCATCGGAGCTCTCCTTGTACGCTGACCGATAAGTTTTGAAACATCATCCTTGATTCTGTTCTTAATAATGCCCCATTCGTGAACATTATTCTCTGCACAATCCTCAAGAATTGCAAGAGCGGTCTGCTTGACCTCTTCAAGAAGTCCTTCGCTCTCACGAACATATACAAATCCTCTTGAAACAATATCGGGACCGCTGATAACATGACCGTCATAAACATCAAGAGAAGCAACAATAATGATAAGTCCGTCCTGTCCGAGGTGCTTTCTGTCACGAAGAACGATACTTCCGACATCACCAACGCCAAGACCGTCAACGAACACCTTGCCTGCCTGAACAGGCGGAAGCTCTTTCATATAATCCTCGTTGATTTCAAGAACACTTCCGACATCACCGATATAAATGTTCTTGCGTTCCATACCGAGAAACATTGCAAGGTCGGCATGTTTTCTGAGGTGTTTCTGTTCGCCGTGAACAGGGATAAAATACTTTGGCTTTACAAGCTTCTGCATGATTTTGAGTTCCTCCTGACAGGCATGACCTGAAACATGAACCTCATACATTGACTCATAAATTACCTTACAACCCTTTTTAAGAAGTTCGTCAACAACATTGCCGACTGTTTTCTCATTACCGGGAATCGGATTGGCTGAAATTATGATGAAATCACCCTCACCGACCATTACCTTGCGGTGGTCTGAATATGCCATTCTTGAAAGTGCGCTCATTGGCTCGCCCTGACTGCCTGTTGTAACAAGAACAACCTGCTGCGGCATATACTTGTCGAGCATATCAATATCGATAAGAATATTTTCGGGAAGATGAAGATATCCGAGCTTTTGTGCAACATCCATATAGTTGACCATACTTCTGCCCGAAAAAGCAACCTTTCTTCCGTACTTTTCTGCACAGTCAATAATCTGCTGAACACGGTTTACATTTGATGCGAATGTTGCAATGATAATTCTGTAATTTTCCGCACTCTTGAAAAGGCTGTCGAGGCTGTCGGATACTGTTCTTTCTGTTGGAGTGTATCCCGGTCTTTCGGCATTTGTACTCTCAGAAAGAAGTGCAAGAACACCTTCGTCACCCACTCTTGCAAAGCTTGAAAGGTCAATCATATCACCCGTGATAGGTGTGCAGTCAATCTTGAAGTCGCCCGTGTGAACAATAGTACCGCCCGGAGTGTGAATTGCAAAAGCAACAGCATCGGGAATCGAATGGTTTACATGAATGAAGTCAATCTTCATACAACCGAGCTTTATTGACTGACCTGCGTTTATTACATTAAGCTGAGATTGATTGTAAAGGCTATGCTCCTTAAGCTTGTTGCCTACAAGACCGAGCGTAAGCGGTGTACCGTAAATCGGAACATTCACCTTTGAAAGAAGAAAAGGCAAACCGCCGATATGGTCCTCATGTCCGTGTGTAAGGATAATACCCTTAACTCTGTCGGCATTCTGTTCAATATATGTGAAATCCGGAATTACAAGGTCAACGCCGAGCATATCCCCGTCAGGAAATGCCATGCCGCAGTCAATGATGATTATATCGTTTTCACATTCAACAAGGGTGATGTTCTTGCCTATTTCGTTAAGACCGCCGAGAAATGCAATCTTAATTGACGGCTTCTGAGCATTCTTTTTTGGATAACCCTTTGACTTTGACGGATATTTCTTTTTGCCGTAATTTGACTTTCCGTTCGATTTAGGCTGAAATCCGTCATCATTTTTCTTATAGTAAGCGTTGTAGGAATTTTTACCCAAACCGCTATTTTTTGAAGCATTATTTTTAGAGTATTGCTTCACATTCTTTTTGCCTTTTGAGTACCTTGACTGTTTAAGCATAAAGTTTTCGTTCCTCTTTTCTGTACTCACAAATCTACCTCCGTTTTCTGAAATATGTACTGAATAAAAGAAAAATAAATATATCAAAGACCTCTGAGCGCCCGTGAGGTCTTAATTTATTTATAAAATAAATTCTCCGTTCTGATAACGGTGAACATCTGTATTTATAATAATATCCGCAAAATATACGAATTTTATTCCCGTAATTATGGCAGCACATAGCTACCCTATCATAGTTTTTCATTTTATTTTACCGCATATCCTACTGTAATGTCAAGAAATTTTCATAACAAACACAAAATCCAAGGCTTGCAATCCGCATAACAAAGGCAATTTTATGCATAAAAATTTGAAATTTCCGTAAAATAAAACCCGTAAGCGATTTTTTAATTGCAATATTATGTATAAATTTCAAAATTTGTTCAAACACCTACCAAAGTTATCAGAATCATATCAAATAATGGGTTGCAATTGTCGTTTCAGCGTATTATAATCTATAGTGCGGATTTTAATATTTTGAATAATTAGTACACTCTGAATTAAAGGAGAATTATTTTTGAAACAAGTTGAAATTTTTACAGACGGTGCTTGCAGCGGAAATCCCGGTCCCGGCGGTTGGGGTGCTGTTTTAAGATATAACGGTCACGAAAAGGAAATTTCAGGCGGTGAGGCAAACACAACCAACAACCGTATGGAGCTTTCGGCTGTTATCAATGCACTTGCTCTGCTCAAAGAACCGTGCAAGGTAACGCTTTACAGCGACTCGCAGTATGTTTGCAACGCACTAAAACTCGGTTGGGCTAAAAAGTGGAAAGCAAACAACTGGATGCGTAATAAAAAGGAAAAGGCTTTGAACCCCGAACTTTGGGACAGGCTTCTTACCCTGTATGATACTCACGAGGTTGAAATTGTGTGGGTAAAGGGACACGCAGGTCATCCCGAAAACGAGCGTTGCGACCGACTTGCCGTTGCAGCCGCAAAACAATTTGCATAACAATAAACTTATATAAAGGTGGATATAAAATGAGATATGTTTATGCCGACAACTCGGCTACTACAGCACTTTCACCGAAGGTGCTTGAAAAAATGATGCCATACCTCACCGAGGTTTACGGAAACCCGTCAAGCATTTATACAATCGGTGCAAAGGCAAAGGCTGCCGTAGAAACTGCAAGAGAAAACATTGCAAAGAATCTCGGTGCGGCTAACCCGAATGAAATTTACTTTACCTCAGGCGGAAGTGAATCCGACAACTGGGCACTCAAGGGTGTTTGTCACGCTCTCAAGGCAAAGGGCAAAAAGCACATCATTACTTCAAAGTTTGAGCATCACGCTATTCTTCACACATGTGAGGCTCTTGAAAAAGAAGGCTTTGAGGTTACTTATCTTGATGTTTACGAAAACGGTATCGTTCATCCCGAGGATGTTGAAAATGCAATTCGTGAGGATACGGCTATAGTTTCGATTATGTATGCAAACAACGAAATCGGTACAATTCAGCCGATTTCCGAAATCGGTGCAATTTGCAGAAAGCACGGTGTTCTTTTCCATACAGACGCTGTTCAGGCGGCAGGTTATGTGAAGATTGATGTTCAGAAAGAAAACATTGACCTTCTTTCAATGACAGCACACAAGCTCCACGGACCGAAGGGCTGCGGTCTTCTCTACATCAGAAAAGGCGTAAGAATTGAAAACCTCATCTGCGGCGGTGCTCAGGAGAGGAACAAGCGTGCCGGTACCGAAAATGTTGCAGGCATCGTAGGTCTTGATGCCGCACTTCAGCTTGCAGTTGACGGTATGGACGAAAGAAACGCAAAGCTTGAAAAGATGCGTGACAGACTTATTGACGGTCTTTTAAAGATTGAGCGTTCAAGAATCAACGGTGACAGAATTCACAGACTCCCCGGCAATGTCAATATGTGCTTTGAGGGCATTGAGGGTGAAAGCCTTCTTTTAAGACTTGACCTCAAGGGTGTTTCGGCTTCATCGGGTTCTGCTTGTACATCGGGCAGTCTTGATCCAAGTCATGTACTTCTTGCAATCGGTCTTCCCCACGAAATTGCTCACGGCAGTATGCGTCTTTCATTCTCTGATGACAATACAGAGGAAGATATTGATTATATTCTTGAAATCGTTCCCGAAATTGTTTCGTACCTCAGAAGTATGTCACCTCTTTGGGAAAAGATTAAAAAGCAGGAAGCTCAGGGTTGATTGACAACCCGTTAAAATTCGTATAGAATTGAATAGATATTCGGCAACAATATATTCAGGAGGATTAAAATGGCTTATTCGGAAAAAGTAATGGATCATTTCGCTAATCCGAGAAATGTAGGCGAAATTGAAAACGCAGACGGCATCGGCGAGGTTGGTAACTCAAAATGCGGCGATATTATGAAAATGTACATTAAGGTTGATAACGATATCATCACTGATGTAAAATTTAAAACATTCGGTTGCGGTGCGGCTATTGCAACAAGCAGTATGGCAACAGAGCTTATCAAGGGCAAGTCAATCAATGATGCTCTCAAGCTCACAAACAAGGCGGTTATGGAGGCTCTTGACGGACTTCCGCCTGTCAAGGTTCACTGCTCTGTTCTTGCAGAACAGGCAATCAAGGCAGCCGTTTCGGACTACTACAAAAGAAGAGGCGTTGATCCCGAACCAATCGTGGGCAATGTTCCCGAATGTGACAGCTGTGGCTGTGAAGGCTGATTAACTTAAAATCATACATCTGCCCGACTGTGTAAAAGTCGGGCATTTTTGTGCCGCTCCCGATTATACCGTGGAATTAGTTGCACAAAAAAACGATTGAAATCCGAAAGGAAATCAATCGTTTTTTATTTGTGTGATTATTATTTTTGCAATATATCAGCCGATTGCGGCATTAAAGATTTTTTCGCTGTTTTTCATCAATCTGTCAACCGCCTGCCGACCGCATTTTTTGGCAATACATTCGATTGCTTCGGAATAAAGCTCAGGTGTATTATGATTGAATGAATGTGCGTCCGTACCGATAATGTCGATAAGTCCTGCACTTACAAGCTTTAACATTCTGCGGCGTTTCATCATCGGAGCTTTCTTTGTGTAATTTGAAATATTTGTCTGAATAACAACACCAAGCCGTTTTAAATCTTCAATCACATCAGGATTGTCAACAAGAAAGCTGTAACGCTCAACATGAGGAATTACGGGAATAAGTCCCTGTTCGCTCATAAGCCTGTCGAGCATTTCATACGAATTGTCCGAAAATGTTGCATTATACGGAAACTCAGTGAGAATATAGTTTGAATTTCCGTAGTTTATACCTTTGATATTTTCATTGTTGAAAAGATACTTTGTAACATAAACCTCTGTTCCGAGAACGATATTCATACCGTTCGGAATGTGCGGCTTGAATTTTTCAAACTTTTCCGCCCTCTCGGCAATAAAATCTTCAAGGCTGATTTCATTTGTATAAAAATGAGGTGTAAGACAAACATTCGTTACTCCCTGATTTTTAAGACAGGAGAGCAACTCCAGACTGTCCTCAACCGTTTTTGCACCGTCATCTATACCCGGAAGAATATGAGAGTGCATATCGAAAAGCTGCATACCGTTCACCAATTAAAGTGCCTCACAAACACGGTCGCCCATTTCATCACAGCCAACCTTTGTGAAACCCTCTTCATAGATATCGGGCGTACGGTAGGTTTCAAGAACCTTTGCAACAGCTGCCTCGATTGCGTCTGCCGCCTCGCTCTGATCAAGTGAATAACGGAGCATCATTGCAACAGAAAGAATTGTAGCAAGCGGATTTGCGATATTCTGACCCGCAATGTCAGGAGCAGAACCGTGAATAGGCTCATAAAGACCGAGCTTACTGCCCGAAAGGCTTGCGGATGCGAGCATACCGATTGAGCCGGCAATCATTGATGCCTCGTCAGAAAGAATATCACCGAAGATATTTGATGTAAGAATAACATCAAACTGACGGGGATTTCTTACAAGCTGCATAGCGCAGTTGTCAACATACATATGGTTAAGCTCAACCTCGGGATAATCCTCGGCAACTCTCTTAACTGTTTCTCTCCAAAGACTTGAAGACTCAAGAACATTTGCCTTATCAACGCTTGTGAGCTTTTTATTTCTCTTCATAGCAAGGTCAAAAGCAACTCTTGCAATTCTCTCAACCTCACCGATTGTGTACATTTCCGTATCCCATGCCGCAGGCTGACCGTTAACTTCTTTTCTGCCTCTTTCGCCAAAGTAGATACCGCCTGTAAGCTCACGAACAATCATAACATCGAGGTTGCCGCCGATAATTTCATCCTTGATAGGTGATGCACTCTTGAGCGGTCCGAAAATAACCGACGGACGAAGATTTGCGAAAAGTCCGAGTGCGCCTCTGATACCGAGAAGTCCTGCCTCGGGACGGTTGTTACCCGGCTGTGAATCCCACTTAGGACCGCCTACCGCACCGAGAAGCACGCTGTCAGACGCCTTACACTTTGCAACTGTTTCATCGGGGAGCGGAACGCCTGTTGCGTCAATAGCACAACCGCCGAGAAGTGCCTCGTCATATGTAACGCCAAAACCAAATTTTTCAGCGGCACAATCAAGAACCTTTACAGCCTGATTTACGATTTCAGGACCGATACCGTCGCCCTTTAAAAGAGTAATTTTATAATCTGCCATTTTTATATCTCCTTAATCAATTGTTTATCAATGGATATTATCCCACAATATACGGCAAAAGATTGTAAACTGTGCTACAATTCTGCCAAAGTTTCAAAAAATCAGTCATTCTCCGACGGAAGCGGAATTGTCTGAAAAACTTCACAGACTTTATCCCTCTGCCAAAGTACGGGAGTAACTCTGAGTGAATAGCCGAAACCGTTGTCCATTGTCCATTCAAACGGTTTTGCCTGCGGAAGTCCGTAGACTGCAAGCAAGGTCATAATAACACCGCCGTGAGTGACAATTACGCTTTCGGTAGTGCCTGTTTTCATAAGTCCCTCAACAATGCTTTCAAACATTTTGCATACTCTGCGTGTAAAATCGGCATTGCTCTCCCCCCTCGGAGGTTTTACGGAAGAATCGCCTGCAAGCCACTTTTTAAAATCGGGATCGTTTTTCAGCTCATCGGCAGTTTTGCCCTCCCATTCACCGAAATTACATTCGGAAAGGTTGTCGATAACAAGCGGATTTTGTTCGGGATAAAGAATTTTTGCGGTTTCGGTACAACGCTTTAACGGACTTGTGAACACAACCTGCGTACCCGGATATTTGTACTCATAATCGAGTTTTCTCAAATCCATTCTGCCCCTGTCGGAAAGCGGAGCGTCTGTTGTTCCGATATATTTCCCCGCAAGTGTATCATCAATCGAACCGTGTCTTATAAAATGAATTATGTATGATTTCATAACTTCTCCCATAAACCGACTTTCAGCAAATCGGCACTTGATTATTTACAAAAAGTAAATTTTGTATTATACTGTCTGTATAGAAAGTATATTGCTGTAAATGCTTTCAATGCACTATATATTATTAGAGCAAATTCTGCTTTGCTTTTTCTGACAAACAAGTTAATTATACTATCTTTAAAAATGAGGTGTCAAGTCTTGAACAAAGATTTTCCGAGAATTATAACATTTCTTCGTAAAGAAAGAGGTTTGAGTCAAAAACAGGTTGCAGGCGACATGGGAATTTCGCAGGCACTTTTGTCACATTATGAAAAGGGAATCCGTGAATGCGGTCTTGATTTTCTCGTAAAAACAGCCGAGTACTACGGTGTTTCAACCGATTATCTTCTCGGCAGAACCGTACAGAGAAATTTCACAGCCGATCCTTTTGAGGCTGCCGAAGAAGAGGTTGTCATCAATACCGAAAAAGGCAGTATGATCAATAAAATAAACCGCAGTCTTTTGATGAACACCACCTCGGTAATCTACGATTTGCTTGCAAAAATCGGCAACAAGCACCTTACAAACGCAGTCAGCAACTACCTTATGAGTGCCGAATATGTAATTTTCCGCACAATTTATAATTCCGAAAAAAATAACTCGCAAACTATGTTTTCGCTTGATAAGAACCGCTACAGAAATCTCACGGACGCATCAATGATTCTTGACCTTGAAATCATCAACGAACTTATTGAAAATGATAAGCTTACCCTCACCCTCTCTCCCGATGTCATTTCGGTATGTTTTGAAAAAGATGCCCCGTCACTATTCAACCTAATTCAATATTCCGAAAGAAACATAAAAAATGTCTATGCAGGGAAAAAGTGATTTTTAACTGCTTTTCAGTATAATAAGTTTACTTTCGTGCTACATATATGCTTATAATGTAGCATAGAAGTAAAGTAACACAACAAACAACGGTCGGTTGGCTTGGAGTTTTCTCAAGCTGAACCGACCGTTTTGTTGTCTGTTTATTTTCTTTTACAGCATTATCCGTATGTAATGCGGAATTATGCGTTAAGACCGAACGAGATTGATATTGCGTTATTTATTTCGTTCATAGAATTTTCATCAACAGTACCCATTTTTTCTTTGAGCCGTTTTTTGTCGATTGTTCGTACCTGTTCAAGCAGAACAACGCTGTCTTTGGCAAGTCCCGAGCTGTCGGCGTGCAATGGAATGTGGGTAGGCAAATTCGCCTTTGACTGCTGACTTGTAATTGCGGCGGCGATTACAGTCGGACTGAATCGGTTGCCGACATTATTCTGAACAATAAGCACAGGTCTGATTCCGCCCTGCTCAGAGCCTACAACGGGACTCAGGTCGGCATAATAAATATCTCCTCTTCGTATATTCAAGGCTTTCACGCTCCAAATAATTGTTTACTTGTATTTTTGCCTTTCCAAAAGCTTTTATACAGCTATTACATAATATTTTTGAGCGTAAAATTTGTGAATCGGTTCAGCCGTTTGCATCTTTCACATCGGAAAGCGCCATTTCGTAATCTTCGCCGTCAACGCTGATTTTGCTTATACAACCCTTTGAATTTGTGCTGACAACGGCTTTGCCGAACGCTGAATCAAGTCTGTATGTACACACATCTTCGCACTTCCCCTCAAAAACCGCCCTTCCGTCTGCAATTCCGTATAAAATTTCTTTTGTAATATTCGGGAAACTGCTTTCGGGAATGTACGCTTCATCGGCGGAGCAAATCATATTCTCCCTTGAAATTTCAAGATCAGAACCCTTATATGTAACCGACAAACCGCTGACCGTGTTCGGAGAATCAAGCGAAATATTGATGAGCTTTTTGCCGCTTGCCGACAGCTTTCCCGTGATGTTCATTTTTCTGTATTCACAGCTGAAATCGGCAATAAACGAGGATTTCGGAGAAAGATTTTCCTGCGGTTCATCACACCCCGTAATGGCAAAAACAGGCATGACAAAAAGGACACATAATGCAATCAAGATTTTCCGTGCCATAAGACACCTCCCGATACATTATATGTCCTGTGAATTTTTTAATACATTGTACAAATAAGTGTGTGGTTTGAAATTTATAATTGAAATACTTACTGTTCTTTAATTAAATTGCAGAAGTCTTTTATTTCTTCCAATCTGTTTTCTAAATCTTCTTTATATTCAACTCCGCACAATCCTAATTTCCCGCAAGGCTCAATTTCCAAATGTCCGTAAAAATGTTCTATATTGCTGATAATTCTTTCGCACTCAGGCATACTCGGACCGGTTCTTAACGCAATTGTGTACCCCTTTTTACCACTTGATAATTTTGCGTGTGGCTCATGCGTATTGCACCAAGGAGTACATCTATCTATAAACACCTTGAACTGACCCGGAATATCAGCCCAATAAGACGGTGAAACCGAAACAATTTTGTCTGCCCAATCATATGTTTCCATCAATTTTGTAACATCATCTTTTTGAAAACATTCAGCAGTTTTGTGGCATTTACGGCAACCTCTGCACATCTTTATTTTATAATCATCTATACATACAGTCCTTACTGTATTCCCGTTTTCAACGCACTGCTTAACTGTATTTACAATTTCTGCTGTAGCTCCATTTCTCACAGGACTGCAATTAATCACTAATATTTTCATATTGCCCTCCTTAAACTATATGCATGAGCTGAATTAAAAACAGCCATGCAAGTCCGTAATAGGTTACAACAGCAACCAAATCGTTCACCGTAGTGATAAGAGGACCCGAAGCAACGGCAGGGTCAACTTTAATTTTCTTGAAGAATATAGGAACTAAAGTTCCGACAAGGCTTGAAATAATGATTGAAACAAGCAATGCAACACCGACGCATCCCGAAATTAAAAATGCCGTTCCGATTGCATAGCCTTTAAACAAAACTATATAAACTCCCAGACAGACAAGTGCAAATACACCGAGTAATCCACCGTTGCAGAAGCCTATTTTCATCTCTTTAAATGTCAATTTAAGCTTGTCTTTACCGTTTAATTTTTCATCCATTAACACTCTGATTGTAACGGCAAGCGACTGTGTGCCGACATTTCCTGCCATATCGAGAATTAAAGATTGAAAACAAATTACAACAGGCAAAACAGCCACAACGCCTTCAAAAGCACCTACTACTGCCGAAACGCCCATTCCGAGAAACAGAAGAATAATCAGCCACGGAAGACGCTTTTTCATACTTTCCTTTGTAGTTTCGTTAAGATCTTCCTCCGAGGACATGCCGGCAAGCTTTGCATAATCGTCGCCCATTTCGTCATCAACCGTTTCAATGACATCCTGTGCAGTGATAATACCGACCATTTTCTTTTTCCTGTTGAGAACCGGAAGCGAATCTTCGGCATAATCTTTTATCTTAACAACACTGTCGGAAATTTTCTCGTTATCGTACAAGTAGGGATATGCGTAGCTTATGAGTGTTTTCAGTTCAACATTTTCTCTTGCGACAATCAAATCCTTCAAATCAATCGCACCGCAAAAACAACCCTTGTCATTAACCACATATATTGTTGAAATATTATCATTTTCGCCCGCCTGTCTTACAAGCTCGTGCATTGCTTCACGGATTGTAAGATTTTCCCTGATACATATATAGTTTGTTGTAATCAAACTTCCGATTTCGGCATCGTCATAGGAATAGATTAGCCTGATGTCCGTTTTGGTTTCATCATCAATCATCGGACGAAGCTTTATTTTTACACTTTCATCAATATCACGCCAAAGGTCAACAGCATCATCGGCATCCATTTCGTTCACGATTTCAGCCAATTTATCAATTTCAATTTCTTCGATATACTGTGACGGGTTATCAATGTAAGAAATAATTTCAGCAAGCCATTTTGCATCAAGTGCGCTGTACAAAAGATTTCTTTCGGCTCTGTTTAAAAATTCAAAACTTTGCGCAATGTCATTGTCATGGTAATCCTTCAGCTTGTTGCGCATTTCTTCCATTGAACAAGACAGCTTGACTGCATTTACAATTCTTTCTGCATAAATTGGTTCTTTTAATACTTTATTTTTCATCATTTAGCCTCCTTTTCACTAAAAAAGGGCGTAAAAAGCCCATCGTAACATTAACTGCCACAAAAATAAGCTGTGAATAGTTTGTAACGATGGGTAAAGGCTTTCTGATTATTTACTGCTTAAAAACGGCGCACCTACAGACACCTGAAATAGCTTCCAAGTCTGTATCCATCGTTATGTGTACTTCGACTTCGACTATCACAACTGTCCATACTGTTCGCCTCCTTAAATTTCTTTTTCACGGTGATTATAACACTGTTTTGTTTTAAAATCAAGTTTTGTTGTGTAAAAAAATTGTAACTGACCGTGTTCGGAGAATCAAGCGAAATGTTGATGAGCTTTTTGCCACTTACCGACAGCTTTCCCGTGATGTTCATTTTTCTGTATTCACAGCTGAAATCGGCAATAAACGAGGATTTCGGAGAAAGATTTTCCTGCGGTTCATCACACCCCGTAATGGCAAAAACAGGCATGACAAAAAGGACACATAATGCAATCAAGATTTTCCGTGCCATAAGACACCTCCCGATACATTATATGTCCTGTGAATTTTTTAATACATTGTACAAATAAGTGATTAATGCATTTTATCTTAATATCCGTGATCAATATGCTGCCATTTTCCGCCTTTTGTTCTGACTAAAATCCAGTTCCAGTTATTATATGTGGAATTCGGATTTAATGATCCGTCGCCGCCTGATGAATCAACATCAAATGAAGATAACAGCACAATAACTTCATCTGCATTATTCCTGTCGGCAAATTCCTGAAAATCGGTGCAGTAATCATCTCCTGCATAATAAATTTCCGTGAGGGTACAGCCGTTCCAATTGGCGTCGAACTCTTTTTCAATAGTATCAACAGCAGAGTTAATATCATCTGCGGAATAGATTTCAGAATTCACATCGTGAGTCTTCACTTTGCTTATATCTCCTCCGCAGGCACTCAAACCGATAACAAGAAATACACACATAACTAAACATAAAATTTTCTTCATCATTACTCCTTTCAAAATCGTCATCATTTTGACAACTTTTTTTCGCAAAAAGATTCCCGTTTCTTACTTGTATTTTAAATCAAAATCCGCAACGCTTTTTATTCTTGTAAAGAACAATTCAACTTACGATTGATTAACTATTTTGTATATATTATTTCCTGTTTTTCTCTCAAAATAATTTTTTAATCTTATGTTTGAATTCCATTTTTCTTGTGGGTAATAACCATATCTTTGTTTTACATCTCTCATACGATCTTCAATATTCAACACACCGCCACCGCCTGCCAATGCATCGCATAACTGAATTAATTTGTCATAATCATCCATATTCACTTTAGCAAGAGCAGTTTCTATCAATTCAAGTTCTTCATCAGAAACATCGAATTTACCAATGTATTCCTTTACGGTTGAATTATTAAACGAATGTGTCAGGCAAATTTTTGCGACCTCATCATATCCCAATGACATCATATATGTATATCCGTCAGAAACATGACCTAAATGCCTAACACCAAACTTTCTGCCAATATCATGGAGTAACCCTAATATGTATGCCTTTTCCGAATCCAAATCTTCACATAATTCCGCAATCTTTTCAGCGCATTTTGCTGTAATGCGACTGTGATTTACCCAAGGACCCGAATTACATTGTTCAGCTTCTTCTAATATTTTTTCAGCTTCCGCTCTTGTTGGCATCATTTTTATTCGCCTCCATAAACAGAGTTATATGCAAAACATTACCTGACATTACTGCATAAAAGTAATTTTGTGACATTTATAATCTGACTTAATATAAATTTTGAGTTGTTACTTGCGGGCGGATAATATCCGCCACTACAAAATCGTCATCATTTTACAATTTTTTTTGCAAAAAGAATCACGTTTCTACTTGTATTTTAAATCAAAAACCGCAACGCTTATAGGCAAGGGGAATACAATTTATCAGGTCTGTGGGGAGCATTGAGATTTTGCCGTATTTTTCGGCGGCAATGTCGCCTGCAAGGCCGTGGAGATATACTGCCGCTGCGGCTGATGAAAACGCACTTGCGCCCTGTGCAAGGATTGATGCGGTCATTCCCGCAAGCACATCACCGCTGCCGCCTGTTGCCATGCCTGAATTGCCTGTCGGGTTCACAAGCACCTTGCCGTTTGGCGAAGCAATTACCGTGCCCGCTCCTTTGAGAACGGTTACAACACCGTACTTTTGTGCAAAATCGAGGGCAACTCTCTCCCTTTCCGCATTTACAAGCGGAGTTGCAAGACCTGTAAGTCTTGACATTTCGCCCGGGTGAGGAGTAATTATAATCGGTGCTTTTTTCCTTAAAAGAATTTCAGGCTGTTTTGCAACACAATTGAGTGCATCTGCGTCAAGCACAAGCGGTGTTGTGGAATTTTCTATTAAAGAAAATACAATTTTTAATGTATCGTCGCACACACCGAGTCCGCAACCGACAAGAGTTGCAGAGGATTTGCACGATTCGCTGACTAAAAACGGAACATTTACCTTTGAGATTCTGCCGTCTGCATTTTCGCTGAGAGGATAGTAAACGCTCTCAAGAATCGTTTGGGCAACAATCGGGTAAATACTTCTCGGCAAGGCACATTTTGCAAGACCTATGCCCGTTCTTAACGCACCCTTTGCCGACATAACCGCCGCCCCTGCCATTCCGTAGCTTCCGCAAACGCAGAGCAATGAACCCAGAGTTCCCTTGTTTGCATCATCGGGGCGTTCAAAAATTGCACTTTTTACAACATTTACATCTGTTACTGTCATACAATCAACTCATTTTTCTTTTATAGAATAACTGAACCACAATATTCTTGTTGAGGTGCGGTTTCATACCGTTGAGAATATCCTCGTTCGGAGTAAAAACGAGAAGACATCTGCCGTATGCAGGACTGTTGAAAACAGCGAAATAGTTTTCGTCCTTGGAGTCAATATCTCTTGCGGCGATAAAAGTTTTGAGAAATCTCATCTTCTTGATTTCGGTATCGTCTTTTTCAAGTCTTTCAATCTCGTTAATCTGAACCTTGCACATGGTTTTTCTTTTGCGCAATGCAACAACCTTTGCAATTTCAAGCTCATTGCCCGAAACCGAATATTCAAAATCGACCTTCTGAATACTGAACACATACCAAACAACATAAATTCCGCCTATAAACACGAAAAAAGCCACATAGATAAGATATGCAATTGTTGCAAAAGCAAGTAAAAACAATGTTGTCGGCACTAAAATAAGCAAAAGCACCGAAACAATTTTTATAATCAGATTTTTAGGTTTGTTAACCCGTCTTACAACCTGTTCGTTAAAATTATTCAATGTATTTTCTCCTTTATGATTGATATTTCATATGATATCACAGGCTGTTGTATTTTTCAACAAAAGATACAAAAACTCTTGCAAAAAAAATGTTTTGGTGTTATCATAGTAAAAGATAACATGATGACGAAGAAAGTAGCGTTTGCGTGATACCGTCAAAGAGAATGTGTGCCGAGGCTGAAAGCATACAACGGTGTTGCAGGTGTGAAGTTCCCTTCCGAGTGGTGAGGTTGAAATTTTCAGTAGATCTCAACGGCTGACTCCGTTACAGGTTGTGAAAGTGTCTGCTTTCGGGAGTGTTTGCTTTGATGCAAAAATCAGGGTGGTACCACGGATTATTTCGTCCCTGCGTAATTGATTTTACGCAGGGCTTTATTATTTTTACGGAGGTAATTTATGAACGAGAAATTATTAAGTTTAAAAGACGAAATCAAGTCAAGACTCGGCGAAACACATGATTTGACCGACCTTGATAAAATCAGAGTTTCTTATCTTGGCAAAAAGGGCAGCATCACGGCTCTTTTAAAGGGTATGAAAGACCTTCCCAACGAGGAAAGAAAAACTTTCGGTGCTGAGGTAAACAAGCTCAAGGCACAGGCCGCACAGCTTATTGAAGAAAGACTTGCGGAACTTAAAGAAAAGGAAATTCAGCGTGAAATCGCCTTGATGCCGCAGTTTGACATTACATCGCCTGTTGCGCTTGCAAGGGGTTCTTATCACCCAATCACCCTTGTTCAGAGAGAATGCGAAAAGATTTTCTCATCAATGGGATTTAACATTGAGGACTACTCCGAAATCGTAACCGACTACGAATGCTTTGAGGCTCTTAACATTCCAAAGCACCACCCCGCAAGAGATATGCAGGACACTTACTACCTTGACAACGGTCAGCTTTTAAAGTCACACACATCAGCCGCACAGAACGCAATTCTTAAAAAGTACGGCAAGGGACTTATCGAAAACGGCACACCTATAAAAGCCATCTTCCCCGGCAGATGCTTCAGAAACGAGGCTACGGACGCTTGTCACGAAAACACATTTTTCCAGATGGAAGGCGTTATGGTTGACAAGGACATTTCAATTTCAAACCTTATCTACTTTATGAAAACAATGCTTTCCGAGGTATTCAAAAAGGATATCAAGGTAAGACTTCGCCCCGGCTTTTTCCCATTCGTTGAACCGGGTTTTGAGCTCGACATCAGCTGTCTTATCTGCGGCGGCGAGGGTTGTCCGTCATGTAAGCACAGCGGTTGGCTTGAGCTATGCCCCTGCGGTATGATTCATCCCAATGTTCTGCGTGAGGGCGGAATTGATCCCGAAAAATACACAGGCTTTGCGTTTGGTCTCGGTCTTACAAGACTTGCAATGATGAAGTACGGAATCAAGGATATCCGTGACCTTAACAGCGGCAGTCTTAAAGCACTTTCACAGTTTACTGATGACGAATAAGAGAGGAGATACAAAATGTTTTTATCTATGAACTGGATTCAGGACTTTGTTGATTTGAGCGGTCTTGATAAAATTGAACTTATCCGCAAATTTTCTCTTTCCACAGCCGAGGTTGAAAACGATATTCTCCGCAAGGGCAGTGAAATCAGCGGTATTGTTGTAGGTGAAATTAAGTCGGTTGAGAATCATCCCGATTCAAAGAAACTTCATCTCCTCAAAATTGATGCAGGCGAAGATGAACTTATTGATGTTGTCTGCGGTGCTCCGAATGTAAGAGTCGGTCTTAAAACCGCTTTTGCAAAGGTTGGCGCTAAAATCGGCGAAATCACAATTACACCAAGACCTCTTGCCGGCTTTACATCAAACGGTATGTGCTGCAGTGAAGCTGAAATCGGTATCAGTGATGACAACTCCGGCATTATGGAAATTACAGATGATGTTAAAAACGGCACAGACCTTAAGGATATTTACGAAATTGACGATATTGTTTTTGAGGTTGATAACAAGTCGCTTACAAACCGTCCCGACCTTTGGGGACACTACGGAATTGCAAGAGAATTTGCCGCACTTGCAGGCAGAGAGCTTAAACCTCTTGACCTTGACGATTTAAAGGCATATGACGGTCTTAAAAAGATTGATATGAAGATTGAGGACACTCTCTGTCAGAGATACAGTTGCCTGCAGATTGAGAATATCAACCGCAATATAAGCCCCGTAAATATGAGAATCCGTCTTTTCTACTGCGGTATGAGAGCAATAAACTATCTTGCCGACCTTACAAACTACCTTATGCTTGAAATGGGACAGCCGATGCACGCTTTTGATTCAAGAAAGGTTGAAAAAATCAGAATCAAGCGTTTTGACAAGCCTTTCACTTTCAAAACACTTGACGGTGTTGAAAGAAACATAGACGAAAACACACTTATGATTTGCAACGGCAACACTCCTGTAGCAATTGCCGGCATCATGGGCGGTCTTGATTCGGAAATTGTTGACGATACAACTACTCTCACACTTGAATCTGCAACATTCAACGCAGTTTCCGTAAGAAAGTCAACAGTAAGACTTGCTCACAGAACAGACGCATCAATGAGATATGAAAAATGTCTTGATCCTGAAATGACTGTTACTGCAATTGCAAGATTTGTATATCTTCTCAAAAAGTATGACAGCGACATCAAGGTTGTTTCTTCGCTCACAGACGAGTACGCATTCAAGTATGACACAGTTGTTCTTGACTTTGACAAAAACTTTGTTGACCGCTACACAGGCATTGAAATCAGCAACGACAGAATTGTTGCAACACTCGAAAGCCTCGGCTTTAAGGTTGAGCTCAACAACGATAACTTCAGCGTAACGGTTCCAAGCTGGAGAGCAACAAAGGATGTTACAATCAAGGCTGACATCATTGAAGAAATCACCCGTATTTACGGCTATGACAACTTTGAAATTCACACAACACGCTCTCCCCTCTACCCCGTAAGAGCAAGCGTTGTTAAAACTACGGAAAACAAAATCAAGGATATGCTCGTTAAGAGATACAATCTCCACGAGCTTCACTCATATGTATGGGCATACAACGATGAACTCAAGGCAATTGACATTCCTGTTGAGGATAATGTTAAGCTTGCAAACGCAACTAACCCGAATATTGAAACATTAAGAAATTCAATTGTTCCCACACAGCTTTGTCAGATTAAATCAAACCTTTCATTCTCAAACGATTTCGGTATTTTTGAAATTGGCAGAGTTGTAAACGGTCTTGACGAAAACGGTCTTTGCATTGAGAACAAAAAGCTTGCAATCACACTTTACAGCAAGACAAGAAATGTTAAGGACATCTATTTTGAACTCCGTGACATTCTAGCAGTTGTAACAGATGAAATCAAGCACAAGGCTCTCACATTTGAAAAGGCTGAACCGACTCACAGCTACGAACACCCCGTAAACCTCTATTCGGTATGCCTTGACGGCAGAAATATCGGTACAATCGGCATTGTTCATCCGACAGTAAGCAAGAAGATTGACAAAAAAGCCGCAATTGTATTTGCAGAAATTGATGTGAACGCTTATGCAAACACAGATGCCGCTCCGATTGTTTATGACGAACCGTCAAAGTTTCCGCCGATGGACTACGACATCAGTGTTGAAGTTCCTCAGGGAATGTTCTTCTCACACCTTGCAGAGTGTTGGAAAAACGAAGGCGGAGAGATTCTCAAAAGCACAAAGATTGTTGACACATATGACACAGATACAGTTCACAGCGTAACAATCCGCTTTGAGTTCTCGTCAAATGAAAGAACACTTTCATCAACCGAGGTTCAGAAGATTATGGACAAGATAATTTCAAATCTTTCTGAAAACGGAGTAAAGCTCCGAGGCTAAAAATTATGGGGGCGGTTTTTCCGTCCCCTTTTTGTGACATAATCTGACAAGCATAAGATAAAATTAAAAAATATTACTGCTGTTTTATCACACAAAGCAATGTTTTTGACATTGAAATAACATAAATTAGGCAGATTTATTAAAAAGTGCTTGAAATTTACTTTGAAATATGGTATAGTAGCAGAATAGGAGGTGTTTCAGTATGTTGGATAAAACAATGATTTTTTCTCTTGGTGAGGAAAAAGATGACCAGATAAAAGCAGGGCTTACAATCGTTTATGATGCCCTCCGCCAAAAAGGATATAACCCTATTAATCAGATTGTGGGATATATTTTAAGCGAGGATCCGACCTATATTACAACATATAATAACGCTCGCAACATCATCAGCAAGATCGACCGTGACGACCTACTTGAAGCACTGGTAAAATCGTATCTTAATGTTTAAGAAAGGATGATGCCTTGTGGCAGATACCAAAAAGACCGAAAAGAAATTTTCGACTTACAAGGGCAGACCGCTCGTTCGTTGCAATGACGAGATTTACTACGGCAGTATGGAAGAACCGTATGTTATAAGAATGCAAATCAAAAGCAAAAAGGATGTCAATGGAACCGAGATTGCCGATAAGGTAACAGTTCAGCTAATGGCTACAGACCCTTATCTTTCACCGAGAAAACAGCTTGTTAAGTCAAGCGAGAAAAAGGGATTGTTCCTTGCTATGGATATTGCAGACATCTGGCTTGAAAGAGCCCTTGCAAACAAAATGTAATTTAACATTGAATTTACGGAGTAATCGGTTTTGGTTACTCCGTTTTTTCTTATACGGCGAGCCGCCGTTCCCTTCTCGTGAAGACAGTTCGCAAGTATCACAACATATTCTGCCCGAGCGTAAAATTGTTGTGATTTGTACAAAACAAACCGTAGGGGCATTCATTGGACTCCCGCCTTGATAAAATTTTTTGTTTTATCGTATATGGCTGATATGATGAGAATAGTGTGTCCATTTGAGATTTGGTTGCAAGACCAAATCAACCATAACGGTGAACTTCATTTTCTCATATAAAAAAATAGTTGCAATGTATTGAGAAATGAACAAACAATAATTCTGTTTTCACATTATAATTGATAAAATAAATCATTTGTATTGTTGAACCGATTGTACAATCGGTTCAATTGGCGAACAAGGTTCGCCGCTACAGTAGAACAACATCTTTCTTGCATTTATAAAACCAGTCTTATCACAAACTTTTACCGTTACATGAAAAGTGTATAGTGGATGTTCCAATACAAATGATTACAAAACTTTGAAATTTTATTATACAGAAAAAGCACTCTGCATTTCTGCAAAGTGCCTTAATTTAAAATATTAAGTTCAGAATAAATCGCCACGCTTTTTATCCTTTTAAAATCCTTTTTAAACATGGTATGATACTTAATCGTCAGCATTCAAGTCCTCCATAAGCTCGCTTAAAGAATTAAAAGGACCGTGAAGATTTTTGCCCTCACTGACATCCTGCATAGCCTGCAAGGTTTCTGCATTTGGCTTATCAAGTTTGATTTCAAACGGTATGCCGTTCTCCCTGACAATTTGTTTGAGATAGATATTGATTGCTGTTGACATATTCAAACCAAGTTCGTTAAGCAATGCGTCAGCTGTTTTTTTAAGATTTTCATCAACTCTGACATTCAGATTTGTTGTTGCCATAAAATCAACTCCTTTATATCTGTATATGTATAATATCACATACAAATCACAAAGTCAAGCAATTATAATTACGCTGTCATTATTTTGCACAATTTTACATACAATAAAACAAAGGTCGGGAAACAGAGCATTTCATTTTACACACTCTCTTCCCGACCTTAATTTTCAACTTTACATTTTAAATTTTCAATTTACTTTGTAGCCTGCGTCCTCTACTGCTTTTTTAAGAACGGAATCTTCAACATTTTTTGACATTGTAAGAACGGCTGAGCCTTTTTCGTGGCTTACTTCTGCCGATTCAACACCGTCAATTGCCTCAAGAGTTTTCTTTACTGTTGCCTCGCAATGCGGACACATCATACCTTCGATTTTCATTGTTTTTTCCATGGTTTTATTCTCCTTTTTATTTTTATGTTTTATTTTTCTGTCATGCTTTGAGCTGTGAACCTTAACAAAATTAAGTCTTAATGCGTTTGTTACAACGCAAAAGCTTGAAAGGCTCATTGCCGCCGCACCGAACATCGGATTTAACTGCCAGCCGAAAAGATTGATAAATACACCCATGGCAAGCGGAATACCGATTACATTGTAAATAAATGCCCAGAAAAGATTTTCGTGAATGTTACGGAGTGTTGCTCTGCCAAGTCTGATTGTTGCAGGAACATCTGCAAGGCGGCTCTTTACGAGTACAACATCTGCCGCATCAATTGCAACATCCGTTCCCGCTCCGATTGCAATACCCAAGTCTGCGCTTGTGAGGGCAGGCGCATCGTTAATGCCGTCACCGACCATTGCAACCTTGCCGTATTTTTTCAGCTCTTTTACATTCTTTTCCTTGCCGTCAGGAAGAACTCCTGCAACAACTTCATCAATGTCTGAGTTTTTTGCAACGGCTTTTGCGGTTTTTTCGTTATCGCCCGTAAGCATTACAACACGCACACCCATATTTTTGAGTTCATTAACAGCCTGTTTACCGTCCTCTTTTATTATGTCTGCAACAGCAATAATACCGAGAAATTTATTTCCTTTACAGAAATACAGCGGAGTTTTGCCCTCTTCTGCAAGCTGTTCAGCCTTTGCTTTTTCGTCTGATGAAATTTCAACAAACTGTGAAATATATCTGTAATTGCCGCCGTAAACGCTTTCTGAGCCGATTTTTGCGGTAAGTCCGTTACCCGTTACGGCATTGAACTCAGTCACGGCATCGCCGATAATATGCCTGTCATTTGCATAAACTACAATTGCCTTTGCAAGCGGATGTTCGCTTGATTTTTCAAGAGCAACGGCTGTTTTCAAAAGCTCGGTTTCCGAAATATTTTCGACTGTAACAATATCGGTCACAGCAGGTTCACCCTTGGTAACCGTGCCTGTTTTGTCAAGAACAACCGTGTCAATTCTGCCTGCCGTTTCAAGCGAAACTGCGGTTTTATAGAGGATACCGTTCTTTGCGCCGACACCGTTGCCGACCATAATCGCAACAGGGGTTGCAAGTCCCAAAGCACACGGACAGCTGATTACAAGGACAGAAATTGCTCTTGCAAGCGAAAAGCCTACACTCTGACCGAGGAGCAACCAAACGATTGCAGTGATTACTGCAATTGTGATAACTGCAGGAACAAACACACCCGAAACCTTGTCGGCAATTTTTGCGATAGGTGCTTTGGTGGCAGACGCATCGCTGACCATTTTAATAATCTGCGACAGCGTTGTGTCCTCACCGATTCTCGTAGCCTCACAGCGGATATATCCCGATTGATTGATTGTTGCGGCTGAAACCGTATCTCCGACAATCTTGTCAACGGGAACGCTTTCACCTGTGAGAGCAGATTCGTTGACTGCACTTCCGCCCTCAATCACGACTCCGTCAACAGGGATACTCTCACCCGGACGGACTGCGAATATATCGCCTTTTTTAACCTGTTCAATCGGAACAGTTTTTTCGATATCGTCAACTACAATCGTAGCAGTCTTTGGTGCAAGTTTCATCAAGCCTTTGAGAGCATCGGTAGTTTTGCCCTTTGAGTGAGCCTCAAGCATTTTACCGACTGTGATGAGTGCCAAAATCATTGCGGCTGATTCAAAATAGAACTCGTGCATATACGACATAACCGCCGCCGAGTCACCTCTCACCTGTGCATCGGTCATCATAAACAACGCAATTGTGCTGTAAACAAAGGCTGTGCCCGAACCAAGTGCAACAAGCGTGTCCATATTGGGAGCAAAGCGGATAATCCCTTTGAATCCGCTGACAAAAAATTCCTGATTAATCACCATCACTATGCCTGACAAAATCAGCTGAACAAGTCCCATTGCAATATGGTTGTTGTCAAAAAATGACGGCAACGGCCATCCCCACATCATATGTCCCATTGAAAAATACATCAACACTGCAAGGACAATGAGAGATGCGATAAGTCTTTTTCTGATTTTGGGTGTTTCGGTATCCTTGAGAGAATCCTCTGCATCGGGCGATTTTTTCTCTTTGCCTTTCAAAGACGCACCATAGCCGGCATTCTGCACGGCTTTTATAATTGCAGACGAATCAGCTGAACCGTCAACATTCATTGAATTTGTAAGCAGACTGACGGAACAGGAATTTACTCCGTCAATCTTTGATACCGCCTTTTCAACACGGGCAACACAGGCGGCACAGCTCATACCCGTTACATTGTATTGAGTCATAGTTTCTCCTACTTCATAAGCTTTTGCAAAACACCGACAAGCTCGTCAATTGTTTCATCGTTACCTGCCCTTATGTCATCTGCAACACAGGTGCGGATATGATTAGCAAGCAACTCTTTGTTAAAAGCGTTGAGTGCCGCATTGGCGGCGGCAACCTGTACCAGAATATCGGGGCAGTAGGCATCTTTTTCAAGCATACCCTTTATCCCCCGTATCTGACCTTCGATACGATTAAGTCGGTTTACAAGCGACTTGTATTCTTTTTCGGTGCGGTGCTTGTGTTTTGCACAATGTTCACACTTATTATTCTCCATAATATCAACCTCATAATTTCAAAATGGGATATATTATTCAAAGCCCTTTTAGAATACCCCCTGTAGGTATCTTACAGTTATGATTTTATACCCCATAAGGGTATTTGTCAATAGGTAAATTACAGAAAAACTAACAAAAATATGCACAAGATAATGTTGACAATGTTATTACATTGTGATAACATAATAACAAGGAGATGATTTTATGGCTATGACAAATATAAACATCAGAATTGATGCTGATAAAAAATTAAAAGCACAGGAACTGTTTTCATCTTTAGGACTAGATATGACTACCGCCATCAATCTTTTCATTCAGCAGTCGCTTGAATTTAACGGTATTCCGTTCACTATTCGCAAATATAATGCAGAAACCGAAGCAGCTTTTGCCGAAGTTGAAGAGATGAAAAAACATCCCGAACTTTATAAGAGCTATAGTAGTGCCGATGAATTATTTGAGGATTTGGATAAATGAAATATATAATCAAACCCACAAATCAATTCAAAAAAGATTTTAAAAAAATTAAAAAGCAAAACAAAGATTTGAACATTCTGAAGAAAGTAATTGATATGCTCGCAAATGACGAAATTCTTCCGGACAAATATCGTGACCATTTGCTGATAGGAAACTACAAAGGCAAACACGAATGTCATTTAGAGCCTGACTGGCTGTTAATTTACGAATATTTAGATGATGAATTGATACTGTTTCTTACAAGAACAGGTTCACACAGCGATTTATTTTAACAAAAAAGCAGGGTACTAAAAATACCCTGCTTTTATTGCATAAAAAAAACACCGTACAAAATGTACGGTGTTAAAAGCTGTTATTAAAATCAGTCAGCTGTGTAAGGAAGCAAAGCAAGGTGACGAGCACGCTTGATAGCAACTGTAAGCTCACGCTGATGTCTTGCGCAAGTACCTGTTACACGGCGAGGAAGAATCTTTCCTCTTTCTGACATATAACGACGAAGACGAGCGATATCCTTGTAATCGATATTCTCAACCTTGTCAACACAGAAGCCGCAAACCTTCTTGCGAGCTTTTCTGCCACGGTTCATTGGTCTGTCTGCCATGATGAAGTTCTCCTTTCAATGAGAATTATTTAAATTAAGTTGAAGTTAAAATGGTAAATCATCGTCCAACGGCATATCCTGAAAATCAGAGTTTGAACCGCTCTGATAAGACGCAGGTGCCTGCGGAGCAGGTTCCTGATGATAAGCCTGGTTTCCGCCGTAAGACGGAGCACCGTATGACTGATTGCCGCCATAGGACTGATTGTAGCCGCCTGCATTGTTGTCACGGCGTTCGCCTGTGAACGAAACATTGTCTGCTACAACCTCAACAACGTAACGGTTTGAACCGTCCTTAGCCTGGAACTGACGGCTCTGGAGCTGTCCTTCAACAGCAATGAGAGAACCCTTTCCAAAGTAACGGCATACAAATTCCGCTGTACTTCTCCAACATACAATATTAAAGAAGTCGGCTTTACGCTCCTCGCCCTGCTTTACATAGTTGCGATCAACTGCAATGCTGAAGCTTGTAACGCTTACGCCTGTGTTTGTTGTTTTTAATTCAGGGTCAGCTGTAATTCTGCCCATTAAGATTACTCTGTTTAACATACTTTTCCTTTCGTGTTCGGGTTAACCCCTACAAATTGATTATTCGACTTCCTTCTTGATTATCATTGAACGCATTACGCCTTCTGTGATCTTGTAGATACGGTCGAGCTCTGCAGGGAACTCAGCTTCACTTTCAAAATCGAAAAGAACATAATAGCCTTCGCTCTCTTTGTTGATAAGGTAAGCAAGCTTTCTCTTGCCCCATTCGTCAACATTCTTCAAAGTGGCATGCTTCTCAATGAGAGCCTTGAACTTTTCAACGATGGCCTGGATACCTTCTTCGCCCTTTTTCATTGAAATGATCATTACTGTTTCGTAATTAGCTGTTACTGCCATTAATATTGCACCTCCTTCTGGACATTATGGCGGTTTTCACCGCAAGGATTGTTATGTACACAACATAACAGATTTATTATAACATAAAATCACGGTTTGTCAACATTTTTTTACTGTTTTATTAATTTTCACTTCGAGCCGATATAATAAATTTCTTCACTTTTTCAAAATCTTTACCGTCACCGTTTGAATTTTCAACACCCGAACTTACATCAACTCCGTCAGGCTTAACGGCTTTTACGGCTTTTTCCACGGTTTCGGGATTCAGACCGCCTGCAAGCATAAACAATTTATCATCACGAGGCAGATTTTCAAGCATTGTCCAGTCAAAGGTTTTTCCGCTGCCGGGTTCGTGTGCGTCAAAAACATAGCCTACAATGTTCTGATTCATTCTGTATTCATCAAACTTTTCAAGGTCGCTCACATTAAACGCACGGATTACCTTTAGATATGGATTTGAAAGCACATCTCCTCCAACCTCGCCGTGAATTTGAATGTAGTCGAAACCGCAATCATATGCAGTTTTCACCTGTTCAAGAGTCGGAGAAACAGTTACAGCAACCGACAAAACATTTTTATCAAGCGTTTCAATCAGGCTCTTGGCGGTTTTGGGAGAAATATTCCGCTTACTCTTTGGAAAGAACATTACAAAGCCCGCAAAATCGGGTTTGCAGGCATTTACTATCTTAATGTCTTCGGCGGATGTAATTCCGCAAATTTTAACTTTCATAAACTCACCTACCAAATAATTGTACCATATCGAATTAACGGTTGCAATAAAAAAAGGCAAAGGACAGTCTGTGTGGCTGTCCTTTGTCAATATCGGGAAGTAATCCAATTACTTATTAGCTGTTAAATACGCCTGTTGAAAGGTAACGCTCACCTGTGTCGGGGAACAATGCAACGATTGTCTTACCTGCATTTTCTTCACGCTTGGCAAGCTCAATTGCGGCTGCAAGAGCGGCGCCTGATGAGATACCTACGAGGATACCTTCTGTCTTTGCAATATCATTTGCATTTGAGAAAGCGGCTTCGTTAGCAATCGGAAGAATTTCGTCATATACCTTTGTATCGAGAGTATCCGGAACAAAGCCTGCGCCGATACCCTGAATCTTATGAGGACCGCCGTGACCTTCCGAAAGTACGGGAGAAGTCTGCGGCTCAACTGCAACAACCTTTACATCAGCCTTCTTTGACTTGAGGAAGTTACCCACGCCGCTGAGTGTACCGCCTGTGCCGACACCTGCAACGAAGAAATCAACATCGCCGTCCGTATCCTCCCAGATTTCCGGACCCGTTGTATCAAAATGAGCCTTAGGGTTAGCAGGATTCTCAAACTGACCGAGGATAATGCCGCCGTCAATTTCCTTTTCAAGCTCTTTAGCCTTTGCAATTGCACCGCTCATACCCTTTGTACCGTCAGTAAGAACGATTTCAGCACCGTATGCCTTGAGGAGGTTCCTTCTCTCAACGCTCATTGTTTCAGGCATTGTGAGGATTGTCTTGTAGCCCTTTGCAGTAGCTACAGATGCAAGACCGATGCCTGTGTTACCTGATGTCGGTTCAATGATTGTTGAACCCTTTTTGAGCTTACCGCTCTTTTCAGCGTCCTCAACCATAGCTCTTGCCACTCTGTCCTTAACACTGCCGGCAGGGTTAAAGAGTTCAAGCTTTGCAACAACCTTTGCCTTGAGGTCATATTTCTTTTCTATATTAACGAGTTCGATAAGCGGTGTTCTGCCGATAAGTTCTGTTACACTTGTATATATTTTGCTCACAAAAATCAAGTCCTTTCAAAATTCAACAAATTAAAATCAGTCATCAAGTGAATCAAATGCTTCCTGAAGGTCATAGATAATATCGTCGATATTCTCTGTGCCGATTGAAAGTCTGATAGTGTTTGGCTTAATGCCCTGTTCTGCAAGCTCTGCCTCGCTGAGCTGTGAATGAGTTGTTGATGCAGGGTGAATTGCAAGAGATTTAACATCTGCAACATTTGCAAGAAGTGAGAATACTTCGAGGTGGTCGATGAATTTCTTTGCAGTTTCAGCGTCACCCTTGATTTCAAATGTGAAGATTGAGCCTGCACCCTTCGGGAAGTATTTCTTGTAAAGTGCGTTGTACTTGCTGTCAGGAAGTGAAGGATGATTAACATTTTCTACCTTCGGGTTCTTAGAGAGGAAGTCAACAACCTTGAGTGCATTTTCAACATGGCGTTCAACACGAAGTGAAAGTGTTTCAAGGCCTTGGAGGAACATAAATGCGTGGAACGGTGAAAGTGTAGCGCCTGTATCTCTGAGGAGAATGGCACGAACATAAGTTACAAGAGCAGCGCCCGGAGCAGCCTCTGTAAATACTGCACCGTGATATGATGCGTTAGGCTCTGAGAACTGTGGGAACTTGCCTGATGCAGCCCAGTCAAACTTACCGCTTTCAACGATTACACCGCCGAGAGCCGTACCGTGACCGCCGATAAACTTTGTTGCCGAATGAACAACGATATCTGCGCCGTACTCAAACGGTCTGAGAAGATAAGGTGTAGCGAATGTGCTGTCGATTACAAGCGGAATCTTGTGTGAATGAGCAATGTTTGCCACTTCTTCAATATCAATAATATTTGAATTGGGGTTACCGAGTGATTCAATGAAAACAGCCTTTGTGTTTTCGTCAATTGCATTTTCAAATGCGTTTTCTTCGTCAGGATCAACGAACTTTGTTGTTACACCGTACTCTGAGAATGTATGCTCAAGCCAGTTGTATGTGCCGCCGTAGATTGTCTTTGCGGCTACGATGTTGTCACCTGCTTTTGCAAGAGCCTGAAGTGCATATGAAACTGCCGCTGCGCCTGATGCAACTGCAAGAGCTGCTGTGCCGCCCTCAAGAGCTGCAATTCTCTTTTCAAAAACATCCTCTGTCGGGTTTGTAAGTCTGCCGTAGATGTTACCTGCATCTTTGAGTGCAAAGCGGTCTGCAGCGTGCTGACTGTTGTGGAATACATAAGAAGTAGTTGCGTAAATCGGAACTGCTCTTGCGTCTGTTACAGGGTCTGCTGTTTCCTGACCGATGTGAAGCTGTTTTGTTTCAAATTTAAGATTTCTTTCGCTTAATTTACTCATTTTAATGTCCTCATTTCATTTTAATTTTAATTTCAGAAGTTATGTTGCGGATTTGATGTGTCCCGTATCACATTCGTGCATTACTGCAACATCGTTTGAATCTGAGATTTTTCATTTGGATCACCTTTCCCATATTTCCTATTTGATTGGTGGGTTTTAATTGGATTGTCTATATCATACCACAGATTTTTTATTTGTCAATAGGTTTTTTGAAATTTTTTCTTATCTTTCCTATTGGTTTAGTAGGTTTACTGGGTTTTGATTATTGAAAAGGTCGAAAAAGCCGATATTCAAGCCGTTTTTTAAATTTCAACCGTTAAGCAGTCAATTTAAAATTTTTTCTGATTTTTTAAAACTAATATTCAAAAGCATCATTTGCAAACGGCAAAACACCATATTACCTACTAAATTGCTGTATAAACAACAAAAGCACCCGTAAAGGATGCTTTCGGATTATATTAAATTACATAGTTATCTGCCGAATTTGCAATAATGTCGGCAAGAGTAATGTTGTCAACAACATCGTCAATAGCCTTCTGGAGTTTCTCCCACACAAAAAGCGTTGAACATTGTTCACGACGATCACAAGTATTTTCATTACCCTCAAGGCAAGCCACGGGTGCAAGACTGCCCTCGGTGAGTCTTAAAATCATACCGACAGTATAATATTCGGGTTCATGAGCAAGACGATATCCTCCGTTTGAACCTCTTGCGCTGAGCACATAACCTGCCTTTGTAAGTACGGTAATAATCTGTTCAAGGTATTTAAGCGATATTCCCTGACGGGCGGCAACCTCCTTTAGGGCTACATTTTTCCCTTGTTTACACTGAGCAAGGTCAACCATAAGTCGGAGCGCATACCTGCCCTTTGTTGAAATTTTCAAATTAACCACCCTATTCATATATTAATAATATGATTAAAGCATATCATAAACGGCTGTATATGTCAATGAGCCTGTTGCACAACAATAACCTATTTAACTTGTAAGAAAACACAAAAAGCGGGAGCGAAAAACGCCCCCGCAGAGTTTATATATGAAGTTACGACGATACACCGCAAATCAGTGTTACAATTCTTACTGCAAACAAAGCAAACGCAACCCACATAATCGGATGAATTTCTTTGATTTTGCCTGTAACAATCTTGAGAATAACCCAAGTAAGGATACCGAACATGATACCTGTTGCTATTGAATATGCAAACGGCATAAAGATGATTGCTACGAAACCGCCGACTGTATCGGCAATGTCTGAGTCAAAATCCATCTTTGTAACATTCTTAATCATAAGAAGACCTACAAATACGAGTGCTGGAGCTGTTGCAAATGAAGGAATAGCAAGGAAAATCGGATAAAGCGGGATAGCAAGGATAAAGAGAATTGCAGAAGTAAGAGCTGTAAGACCTGTTCTGCCACCCTCTGCAACACCTGTTGTTGACTCAACATAAGATGTTACTGTTGATGTACCGAGGCAAGCACCAAGACATGTACCGAGTGCGTCAGACATAAGAGCACGACCTACACGGGGAAGTTCGCCCTTTTCATTGAGGAGATTACCCTCCTGAGCAACACCGATAAGTGTACCTACTGTATCGAAGAGGTCAACAAAGAGGAATGCAAATACGATAACGGCAAAGTTAAGCGCATGCTGTGCCACATAACCGAAATCAAACTTAAAGAAAGTTTCTGTTGCCATGTTCTGGACAGGTCCGAATACAGAGTAGTTTGCAAAATCAGGAATGAGCGATGCACCCTGATACCAACCGCAAAGCTGAGCAATGATGCCAAGAACCCATGTTGCAAGGATACCGATAAGGATTGAGCCTTTAACTCTGTAGTGCCAGAGTGTAGCAACAATGAGGATACCGACAAGTGCAAGAACCACCGGAGCAGAACCAACATCACCGAGCTTAACGAGAGTTGATGACTGAACAGCCTTGCCGTCATAGTAAGCGTCTGTTGTGATAACGCCTGCGCCCTTAAGACCTACAATCGTGATAAAAAGACCGATACCTGCCGAAATACCGTACTTGAGATTCTGAGGAACCTTGTTTACAAGTGTTTCACGGAATTTGAAGATTGAGAGGATAATGAAAATAATACCCTCAACAAGGATAGCTGTCAAAGCTACCTGCCATGGATTTGTGATACCCTGCTCTGCAAGCTGCGGAACAACTGTGTATGCAAAATATGCATTCAGTCCCATACCGGAAGCAAGAACTACAGGATAGTTGGCATAAAATGCCATGATGAGTGTTGCGAAAGCAGCCGATACAGCTGTTGCTGCAAAGATTGCATTCGGATCCATTCCTGCGGCAGAAAGAATACTCGGGTTTACAGCGAGTATGTAAGCCATTGCAAGGAATGTTGTAATGCCGGCAATAACCTCGGTTTTGACATTAGTGCCGTTTTCTTTCAGTTTGAAAATCTTTTCCAAAAGAAAGCCCCCCTAAAATATTTTGTCGAAACACGACATAGTTAAATTGTAGTTTATTCTTGCCAAAATTTCAAGTGGTATATTATACAAATTCATTGCAAAAATCAAGTTTTTGATTGTTTTGTGAAGTTTTTTGAGGAAAATCAGGTACAGGCAATTATTGAACATTTCACGAATAAAATTATATAACGATAAATTTTAGTTTAAGGGGTGCTGTTATGATTGAGTTACTCGGATTTTTAGGACAATATATATGTTTTTTCATTCTTCATGTTTGCGGAGGCGGTTCGTTTCCGAAACCTTTAACAGAAAAGCAAGAACGTGAATGTCTTGAAAAAAGTGCAAACGGCGATATTGCGGCAAGAAATATGCTTGTTGAACACAATCTGAGGCTTGTTGCACACATAATAAAGAAATATTACGGAACACAAAGCGAACAGGATGACCTTGTATCAATCGGCACAATCGGTCTGATAAAGGCAATCAACACATTTGACATAAACAAAAACATAAAATTAAGTTCTTATGCAAGCAGATGCATTGAAAACGAAATTCTTATGCATTTCAGAAATGCAAAGAAAAGTGCTCAGGATATTTCTTTAAACGAAACAATTGATACCGACAAGGACGGCAACCCTCTCACCCTTCTTGATATTATGTCGGTTGACGATAATATAATCGACAATCTTGATTTGAAGCTTAATTCAAAAAAGCTCGGTCAGTTCATAAAAGAGGAACTTAACGAGCGTGAGCAAAAGATTATTGTACTGAGATACGGTCTTGACGGCAAGGAAGCCATGACTCAAAAAAGTGTTGCCAAAATGTTAGGCATATCCCGTTCCTATGTCAGCCGTATCGAAACCAAAGCGTTAAAACAATTGCGAAAACGATTTGAAACAAGTTCAAATTTGTGAGATAATATGTTATTTAAATTCATCAGGGGTATTCATCGAATGCCCCTGTATATTTCACAACAAAATAATCCTTGACATATACCAAACTGCGTGATATAATAACAATGCTGCAGATAAGCGGATGTAGTTTAGTGGTAGAACTTCAGCCTTCCAAGCTGATCGTGTGGGTTCGATTCCCATCATCCGCTCCATACTAAAAGGTACTCAAAAATGAGTACCTTTTCTTTTTGCAAAAATTAAAAAATAAAACAATCAGATGGGAATCGAAAGCCCGTTTAGAAAACAGTTCAGTGAACTGTTTTTAGGGCGTAGCGTTGATCCAAGTTAAGCCTAAACGCTTTAGACAAAGACGAGATTGGCAACTTCTGTATCACAAAGTAATCATCCGCTCCATACAAAAAGGTACTCGAAAATGAGTACCTTTTCTTTTTGCAAAAATTAAAAAATAAATCAATCAGATGGGAATCGAAAGCCCGTTTAGAAAACAGTTTAGCGAACTGTTTTTAGGGCGTAGCGTTGATCCAAGTTAAGCCCAAACGCTTTAGACAAAGACGAGATTGGCAACTTCTGTACCACAAAGTAATCATCCGCTCCATACTAAAAGGTACTCAAGAATGAGTACCTTTTCTTTTTTGCAAATTTTAATGTAAACTTGTAGGGGCGCTCATTGGGCGCCCGCCTTAATGATAGAACTTGTTTAAACACATATTTTTTAATATGATGAAAACCGTGTATTCAAATTTGCACGCATTGCGTGCAATCGTGTGCAACGCACACGAGCGGGAGAACGAGGTTCTCCCCTACATTATTTTGGTAACTATAGTTCATTTATACGGTTTATTTCTATCATAGTGTTTGTATCTTAACTTGCGGGCGTCCGATGAACGCCCCTACTGACACGCATATACTTTTATATATAATATGGTCGGGCAACACGGATTTTCATTTTGCAATCCATATACCCGACCATAATTTTCAACTTTCCATTTTCAATTTTCAATTAAGATGTGTTTACCAACACATAATTATTCTGATACGGAATTATAGTCTTACCAATCAAAACTTTTTCTTCAATTTGGCAAGCTTTTTTTCGGCATCTTTATATCCGCCTTTGACGGCTTTTTCATAGGCTTTTACGGCTTCTTCCCTATTGCCTGTTTTTGCATAATATTCACCCAATGCGAATGATGCTGACGCTATGCCGTTATCGGCGGCAATTTTATAGTACTCCATTGCAAGTCTCGGATTGCGGGTAACACCTCTGCCGTCCATAAGAATATCTGCAATTTTGGACGCTCCATTCGCACTGCCAAGGTCTGCGGCTTTTTTGTACCACATAGCCGCCTGTTCGGGATTTTTGACACCGTTTACGGAAAATTCAGCCATCCACAATACGGCAGGAAGATAATCGAAATCGGTTGCAAGGGTATTCATTATATTTTTAGCACGGGCAACGGTTTCAACGGTCGGATTTTTCAAAAGCCGTCTTGCCTTCATGTATTCAAGCTCGCACATTTCTTTTCTGTTCTGAACGCTTGTACCGTGCAGAATCGTGCTTACATCGCTTTTAAATTCGCCGTCATTCGGTTTTTCAGGGGACTGATATTTTTTCATTTTATCAAACAAGCTCATGACTCTCCTCCTTATCGTTCAATCCATACTAAGATTATAAATGAAAACTGCGAATTTATAAATCTGTTTGGGCATTATATTCAAAAAGCATATTGATTTTATCCTTAAATTCGATTATAATTTACTTGTAAGCATAAAAACCACTTGTTTTTTAAGGAGATAACGATGAATATATTTGACAACATTGCCGCTAATCTTTCATTAAAGTATGAAAATTCGGAATTTTATAAAAACAAACTCATCAAACGATACAAGCCACTCATCACACCGGGGGTGAAGTCACAGGACGAGCTTATCATTTCGCTTGAAAAGCACTTTGACCTTGAACTAACCGACAAGGCTGTTATGAGCAAGACTTTTCTTGAACTCTGCGTTATGGGCAACATTGATTGCGATGAGCCTGATATGATTGATTTTGAGATTTACAGAGTTGTGAGGAATTCAAAGAGCGAGGCACTTTATGCCTGCGAAAAATATGACCTCGACGATGACGACATTTTTATAATTTTTGAGGAGCATAACAACTTCTTTATCAGTAACTCGCAGATTGTCGAGATGTTGCTTATCATCAAAGAGGGTGTTTCTGCCGAGGACTATGAGAATGAAACTCCCGAATTTCTCAACTACATCCGTGTCTGCCGTTACTTCTGCCAGACAAACTTTTTTAAGCTCAACAAGGCTGTTACATATGACGAGTTCGATATGATTGACATTCCCGAAGATGAAAGCGATTCTGACAATGCCGAATATTTGGGCGAATTTGAAGATGATACAGATGACGATTTCACAGACGCAATTGAGTTTTAAGAATTAACAGAATAAACAGTTTGGGCTGTCACAGAATTCCGCATTCTGCGACAGCCCTTCTTTTATGCTCGCATTTAATTTATCAAATTTACTTTTTACGATTAAACTTTTTCACCTTTTCGGAAAGCTCGACGAGCTCTTCTTTTGAAAGTTCGGGAAGGCGCTCAAGATCATCAAGAAACTTTGCACTGCTTTCGTCAGCACGAAGTTTTGTACTTTCCACATAGTAGCTTGTGATTACGCCCGGAACTACTGCAATGATAAGAATTGAACATATGGAAAGAAAAATTGAAAGCACTCTGCCAACAAGCGTTGTTGCAAGCACATCTCCGAGTCCTATTGTTGTGGCAACGCTGAAACAGTACCATATGCTGTCAAAAAGCCGAGTTATGTTCGGTTCAAAAATCCATATTGCAACACTCACCGCAAAAAACACGATAACATAACTGCACAAAAGCTTAATTGCACCCGTCCGTTTGAGGACAATTTTCAACAGCCTTGTCTTTTTCAAAGCACCACCCCATTTGTATAAATTATAGCAATTAAAATTACCTCCGTCAAGGCGGTGGATATACAGCTTTAAGAATAGAATCATTTGAAAGTGAAATTGTCCTATAGGACAGTTGCGGATGACATACCGAATAAAAATAAAACCGACCTGTCATAACAACAAGTCGGCTTTACTTCTGAAATATAAAATGAAATGTAAATTAAAATTAACGATTAATCGGAATATTTTCTGATTTTGAGATAAATTCCCCTGTCATCGGCAATTTTCTGACAAGCCTTGATGTCCTCCTCGGGGATTGTATCTACGATTGAAAACTGCGTATGTTCAAAATATTTCTTTGCATCCTCTGCAAATTTGAGCATTGACTCATACGCATGGTCAAAAACAGGACGGCAAACTTCGTCATACTTTTCCGATGAACAGGTATTGAGGCTGATTGAAACAGAATCAATATACTTTGAAATCAACTCAGCTGTGGGCTTGTTGTTAATTCTGTCAGAAAGACCGTTTGTGTTGAGTCTAAGTTTGATGTCGGGGTGCTTTTCCCTTACATATTTTGCGGTTTCAAGCATATTATCAAGAGCCGAAGTCGGTTCGCCGTAGCCACAGAATACAAGCTCCTTGTAGCCTGTGAAATCAAAATCATCAACAGCCTTTTTAATATCCTCAATACTCGGATCATGCTTGTGCCAGAGTGTATCTGCACTGCCGACCGAATCGGTATTGTTGCGGATACAGAATGTGCATCTGCAAGGGCATTTGTTCGTCAGATTAGCATAGATAGATGTTTTGTACACATAAAGAATATCTGCCATTATGTTTTCTTCTCCTTATTGAAACTCACATTAAAGCGAGAGTTTTTTCTTGAAATTGATTTTATCAAGACCGATGCCTACAACAATGTAGATTAATGCTCCTACACCGGGCTGCAACCAACAAGTGGGAAGTTCCGCAATTGCGGCACCAAAGTCATACATAAGACCGTTTGCAATAAAGTAACCGCCGATTGTAACGATTGTTGTTGGAATGAGCATAAGAAGTGATGACGGACTGATGATTTTTTCATCTTTGCCACGCTTCTTCATCGCCATTCTGCAAAGCACAAACGGAACTGCGTTGACAGCCTTGATAATAGCTGTTGGAATTGCCCAATGCGGATAACCCGAAATAAGGTCGGCAAGAGCGCCGCCGATTGATGATGCGATAATTCCGAAAGGTCCGGGAAGAATACTTGCGGCAAGATAAATCATAGAGTCGCCTGCATGAGAGTATCCAAGCGGTGACGGAATCTTGATAAAAGCAGTTGTAACGGTAATAAGAGCCGCACACATTGCCGTAATTGCAATCAGCTTTACATTATATTTTGAATCGGTTTTTGAAACAGTTTTAGCAGTCATAGTAATTTCCTCACAAAAGCATTTTTAAATGTTTTTCAAATTCAATACCCTCGTTTCGGTGAATACCGAGTTTAACGGTTTCACAAAGAGAGGTCTGTATGAATTTTACCGCCAGATTTACGGTATCTTTCAGGCTGTCACCACGGAGCAGTCCCGAAAAGACAACCGAGGCAAACAAGTCGCCTGTACCCGAATAACTTCCGCCCGTCTTTTCACAGCTGACACAAAACACCTCATCATCGGATGCAATAAGATTGTTAATCTCTGTAACCTCATCGGAAATTTTATGCTCAATGCCTGTAACAATCACGGTTTTCACCTTGTAGAGTTTCAAAAGCTTTTTGGCAAGCTCTGCAACCGTATCGAGAAAATCGGGAGAATCGGCATTTTTAATCAGTTTTGAATAGTCGGTATCGCACAGAATACAACATTCGGTAAGGTTCGGGGTGATTACATCGGCAACAGAAACGAGTTTTTTCATCTTTTTGCCGAGAGTTTCGGTATAAAGACTGTAGGTTCTTCCGCCGTCACCGAGAACCGGATCCACAAGTACAAGCGTGTCGTCGGTTTCAAAGCTGTCTATAAATGAAAGGATTTTGTCCACCTGCTTTTCGCTTGAGAGGAAACCCGTATAGATTCCGTCAGGCTGAAAGCCGAGTTTTTTCCATTCATTTGTGTAATAATCAAGCTTGTCAGTGCAATCGTTGCAGTAAAAGCTTTCAAATCCCGTCTGACTTGTCAAAACGGCTGTCGGCATAGGACACGCCTGAATGCCCATTACTGACAAAACAGAGATTGCCGCCGTCAGCGAACACTTGCCAAGCCCCGATAGATCATTGATTAATACAGCTTTTTTTGTCATCATACCACGCCTTAAAATTTCTGAACAGTTCAACATTTATCTTGTGATGTTGTCATTATACAACACCACTGTCATTATTTGTATGTACAATTTTCAGAATTTTTATAGGTACAGTTTTGCCGTTCATATATTAAGACACAAAACAAAAGAACCTTGCATAACGCAAAGTCCTTTGTTCACTCTATTCCAACAAATCTTCAATATCACAACCTAGTGCTTGTGCAAGACTTGAAACGATATTAACTCCTGCCTTGTTGATATCGTTCTCCCGTTGTTCATATAATTGGATTGTCCTCAATTTTATTCCCGACACATCACTTAATTGCTTTTGAGTAAAACCTCTTGCCTCTCTGATTTCTTTTAATTTTGTTTTTCTGACTGCTTTATTGCGTAAAATAATTTCGTCGGCGGACTTAACAAACTTGCTCACATCCGCCTCATGCAAAATATACATAGATATTATGGTTGATAAGGTCAGCCCGTCTTTTATGATATCTTCAAACTTTTTGTTTGTTTTCCATTGGTAATAAGCAAGCACCCAACCCGCCCAATATTCTTTACTTCTGTCAACTCTGACTTTGTCCGAGATATTGTTTTCATCTGTATTTTTTGGAGTAATATTTACAGTTTCAACAACCTTATCAGCAAGTTCATAACCTGACATACCTGCTATATATTTTGGATTGCCTTTTTCAAATTGATATGCCAAACCGGATGCAATAAAAAAGTAAAAAAATTCGTCAACATCAAATTTCAAATCATAAACCGCATAATCTATCATATCTCCAAGATTTTCCATTGCGTCATCCAAGTACAATTCGTTGTAGGCGGTCATCATCGTTCTTCCACTCCTCTCTCATTATATCAATCATATAGCTTTCTTCAAGAACAAGCCCACGATTTTTTTCCTTTGCAAATTCATTCCTTGCATAATTGTCACGGGCGTTGCTTTTTGGATAATATATTTCTTTTGGCACAAAAGTCGAATCGACATATTCAATCGAATCAAAGGCTTTTTCTGACATAATAACAACCTGTTCTCCGAGTTTTCCGAGAACCATAGCTTTTTCAAGCTGTTGTACAGATATGGTATTGTTCAGAAATGCTTTTGCAAAAGAAAAATACGAATCATCCGCACGATACCCCTTTATTATATCGTAGCCTTTATAATCTATTGCAAAATTTTCGTTTATATATTTTTTAGCCTGTACAGCAACAGAGGTGTTAATACTGAATTTTCGATTTTCAAGCAATATATATAGCCAATTTAAAATGTTATAGTTTCCGCCTGTCAGAGATAGAATAGACAGATTATTAACTTCAAGGATATATTTATTTGCATAACCGTCTGTATTATTAAGACAAGCCCACTCTTTTGCAAGGTCAAGATTTTCCGTACAATAAAATCCTTGTCCATAATCGTTGTTTTCATTACCAAAAGCAAATATTGGTTTTCTTATTATTTTTTCCGAACCATGATATAAAACTATTTTATTGTCCATAGTATCACCTCTTAGTATCGTTATATAGATATATCGTTTTAACGATAGTTGTTAATCATATTATATATTTACAACTATATTTTGTCAATGAAGCAAACAAAAAAGCAGAAAGTTTTTGCTTACTTTCTGCCTTGTAATTATTATAAACTGATTTTCTGTTAAAACTCGTAATGCGACCACATAGAGATTATCTTTACGATTTTTTCTTCCTCATAAACCATATAGACAAGTCTGTGCTGAGAATTTATTCTGCGTAAATAGCATTGTTTCAAATTTCCGATAAGCCGTTCATAAGGCGGTGGATTTTGAAAAGGATTTTCGCTGATAAGTTCAAACAAATTCTGCACATTACGCTTTAATGCAGGATACTGCTTGATTTTCTCCTTATCATTTTGGGCTGATTTTGTAATCATCAGCTTATAATTACCACTCAAATTCTTCACACTCCTCAAGCGGAGTTTCAATTCCGTCCTTTAATTTTTCACTCATACCGGGAATTGAATTAAGATACATTGTTTCAACAAGATTATTATAATCTTCTTCACTTATAAGAACAGCATTTCCGCTTTTGGTGCTGATGTTTATAGGTTCATTATATTTTACAGTCTGATCAATCAATTCAAAAATTTGTTTTCTGAAATTAGTTACATTAGTATTAATCATAATCGCACCTCCTACATTACTATATGTACATTATAGCGTACATATAATAGAAAGTCAATATTTTTATGACAAAATTACGCAATCGGTCGGGTTGGTTTTCTTAATCATATATCCCGCCTCGTGCATTGTCGTGGCAGTTTTGGTTTGTCGGGGTGCATTTTTGGCTTTATCAACAAAGCAGACATAAAATGATTGTACAGTTTACCGATATAATTAAAGGTCGGAATATTGTATAATTATTCACATATTCTATTTATTGTGGGTTGATATGTATGTGGAAAGAACTTCGTACACAGCATGAAATTGACAATTTCATGAAAGAAATTATCGGATTTCACGACAGTTGCATAAAAGAAATAAAATATTCAAGCGGTGCTTATGTCGAAACGAATCTGTCAATGTCGCCGGTAAACACAAAGCGTACATTAACAGTTCTTATTCAGCGACAATTTGAGGATATTTCCGCACTTGAACTTGAATTTTCCGAACTTGAATATATAAGCATGTATCCCGTGAAGCAAGATTACACCTGTGAAATATTGGACGCATCATTTTTCGTAAAAGACGGTCTTATTTATTGGTGCGATAACGGTGATGTAAAGGAAGACGACATACACAATTATAAAGGCACGGTCATCTGCTCAAAGAAAGTTCGTTGGAGAAATGCAAGCGAGCTTATCGGTAAAAGAGATTTTTATAAAAGTGCAAACGAATAACAGACAGCAATTTAAAAGCAACGAAGTTTTTGCTCCGTTGCTTTTTTGTTAACCTATAAAATCATTAAAAGATTTTTGTGCTATATCCGATACTATTCTCTGCATTTCAGAACGGGAATTTGCGTTTCTCGCCCTGTCAATGCAGTTTTCACGGTACTTTTTCGGCATACTTGAAAAGACAAACATTGCGTCGGGATTTTCGCCGAGTGCCATTGTAAAGCCAAGCGGCAAATCCCATTTTTCTCCGAGTATTTCTGCAGTTCTGTTCACCGTAATCACCCCTGTTTTAGTTTTTGCATAGGGATTTAAGATACAACAGAGAATAATCGGAAAATATAAACCGAAAATAAAATTACTTCTGCTCTGCAACAACAGCAAAGAATACAAGGTCGGAGTCGCTGTCATTAATAAGGCTGTGTGTATGACCTTTCGGGCAATAGTGGCACACGCCTGCCTCAACCCTTTCATACTCGCCGTCCATAAGCACCTTGCCTGTTCCCTCAATGATGTAGAACATTTCGCAGTTGCCCTCGTGAGTGTGAAGTCCGATTGACGCACCGCTTTCAAGGCGACCGTGCATAATCATATTTCTGTCATCCGTGAATTTCTTTACGGCATATGCCTTTTCGCCGCCTTTAAAATTCGGCAAAATCTGTTCTTCCATATGTTTAAAATCAATAATCATATCTCTTGTCCTCCTGATTAAATTGAAATTATAAAGTTCTTTATAATAAGGACAGATGTCCTCATAGTGACCGTCTTTCATCAAAAAGCCTTTCGGAATAACTCCGAGTTTTACAAAGCCGAGGCTTTCATAAAGTTTTCTTGCAGATGTGTTGGTTTTTACAACAGCATTGAACTGCAAAATTTTGAAGCCGTATTTTTTAGCACGCTCAAGGCAATCCGACACAAGCTTTCTGCCAACACCTTTTCCCCTTGACGATGAGGAAACCGCATAGCTTGCATTACAAATATGACCGCATCTGCCGACATTATTCGGATGAAGAATATACATTCCGAGAACCTCGCCGTTTTCATCGGTTGCAACGGGACAACAACTTTGCTCTTCAAAAAACTTTTTTCCGCTTTCAAAATCAAGTTCTTCAGTCTGCGGAAAGGCAACTCCGTCCCTTACAACTTCATTCCATACGGAAATCATACCATTAATATCATTTTCCCCGTATTCTCTCACGGTAATACTCATTTTCAGTCACCTCGGGTTAATTTTAGCACTATAAGTTAAAATTTTCAATCCAAACGGCTGAAATATTTACTATTTTTACCTTTTTAAAATTGCAAATTAATCTTGAAATTTGTCGAAAGATACTGTATAATCTATTTATAGAATTGAATAAGAATGATCTTATCAAGAGTGACTGAGGGGACAGGCCCTGTGAAGTCCGGCAACCTGCGTATGCAAGGTGCCAAATCCTGCGGTATTTACCGAAAGATGAGTAAACACAGCACCTTTCGGAAGAACGGTGCTTATTTTTTTGGAAGGAGTTTTCTAAATGGCTAAACATTTATTTACATCCGAGTCTGTAACGGAAGGTCATCCCGACAAAGTGTGTGACCAGATTTCCGACGCAGTTCTTGACGAAATCCTCTCTCAGGATAAAAACGCCCATGTTGCCTGTGAGGTTACGGCTACAACAGGCATGATTCATGTTATGGGTGAAATTTCAACCGATTGCTATGTTGACATCGCAGATGTTGCAAGAAAGGTTGCAAACAACATTGGCTACAACGATCCGAAGTGCGGTTTTGACGGCAACACCTGTGCGGTTCTCACATCAATTGACGCACAGTCACCCGACATTGCAATGGGCGTAAACGAAAGCCTTGAGCTTAAAGACGGCGAAAGCGATACCGACAATCAGATTGGTGCAGGTGATCAGGGCATGATGTTCGGTTATGCGTGTGATGAAACACCCGAACTTATGCCGATGCCAATTTCTCTTGCCCACAAGCTTGCAAAACAGCTTACAAAGGTAAGAAAAGACGGCACTCTTTCATATCTCCGTCCCGACGGTAAGACTCAGGTTACTGTTGAATATGACGATGACAAGATTGTCGGCATTGACACGGTTGTAATTTCAACACAGCATGATGAAGATGTTACACTTGAGCAGATTAGAAAAGACCTTATCGAGTATGTTATCAAACCGATTATCCCTGCTGAACTTATGAACGAGAACACAAAGATTTTCGTAAACCCGACAGGCAGATTTGTAATCGGCGGTCCTGTCGGCGACTCAGGTCTTACAGGCAGAAAGATTATTGTTGATACCTACGGCGGATTTTCTCGTCACGGCGGCGGTGCATTCAGCGGTAAAGACCCGACAAAGGTTGACCGCAGTGCCGCTTACTACTCAAGATATATTGCAAAGAACATTGTTGCCGCTAAGCTTGCCAAGAAGTGCGAAATTCAGCTTGCATATGCAATCGGTGTTGCAAAGCCTGTTTCAATAATGGTTGACACATTCGGCACATCAAAATATTCAAACGAAGAACTGGCAAACGCTGTTGAAAAGGTATTTGACTGCCGTCCGCAGTCTATCATCAGACAGCTCAAGCTCACGGAAACAAAGTATCTCCCACTTGCCGCTTACGGTCATATGGGCAGAGAAGAACTCGGTGTTGAATGGGAAAAGACAAATAAGGTTGACGAGCTTTTAAAGGCTGTCGGCTAATAGAATTAAATTGTTCGATAATTTCGGGAGTAAGGTTTGTGTACAAGCGCAAATTCTTGTTCCCGATTTTTTTATTTTAAAAAATATTGTTGATAAATTGTACAAACAATTACAATGCTACGCTCGGGCTTGATATGTTTTGTGGGCATTACAAACTATCTGCACGAATTGGGTACGGCGGCTCGCCGTGCGGGCGTCCGATGAACGCCCCTACCGGATTGTGGTATTCATAATTAACACAAAAATCCCGATTAACTTTTTTACGGTTAATCGGGATTGTAATTTTTATACGGATATTATTTTTAATTCACAATCAGAATTAAGCTTCTGCAATAACCTCAACTTCAACAAGGACATCCTTTGGAAGCTGTTTTACTGCAACACAGCTTCTTGCGGGCTTTGATGTAAAATACTTGCCGTAAACCTCATTGAAAGCACCGAAATCTTCCATATTTTTTAAGAAACAAACTGTCTTAACAGCCTTTTCGAGTGAACTGCCTGATGCCTCAAGAACATTTTTAAGGTTTGTGCAAACCTGTTCTGTCTGAGCCTCAATTGTTGCAGCCTCAACATTGCCTGTTGCAGGGTTAATTGCAATCTGACCGGATGTAAAAACAAGACCGTTTACCTTTACAGCCTGTGAATACGGACCGATAGCATCGGGAGCATTTTTAGTATAAACCTTTTCCATTATAATGACCTCCTGTCAATATATTAAAAATTACTGATTAAACAAGCTTAAAGCCTGCGTCAACAAGTGCATCACGAATTTCTTTAATCTGAGCAAAATCTCTTGTTTCAAGAACAACACGGAGATAACAACCGTTTACATCTGTACCCTCTCCGCCTCTTTCGTGGTGGATAGAAATTACATTTGCGCCCTTTTGTGCAATAATATTTGAAACGGCAACGAGCTGACCGGGCTTATCCTGAAGTTCAACACAGAAAGTCTGCTGTCTGCCTGTCATGAGAAGTCCACGCTTGATAACTCTTGAAAGGATTGTAACATCAATGTTACCGCCTGATACAACGCAAACAACCTTCTTGCCCTTAACAGGGAGCTTGTTGAACATTACAGCAGCCAAAGGAGCTGCGCCTGCGCCCTCGGCAATCATCTTCTGCGACTCAATAAGCTTGAGAATTGCAGATGAAATTTCGTCATCGCTTACTGTTACGATATCGTCAACATACTTCTTCACATATTCAAATGTATGCTCACCCGGTTCTTTAACCTGAATACCGTCGGCAATTGTAGAAACGCTGTCAAGATGAACAGGCTCACCGTTCTTGATTGACTCAACCATTGAAGGAGCGCCCTCTGCCTGAACACCGTAAACCTTAATGTTAGGATTAAGGCTCTTGATTGCACAGGCAACACCCGAAATAAGTCCGCCGCCGCCGATTGCACATACAACAGCGTCAACATCGGGCATTTCGTTCATAATTTCGATACCGATTGTACCCTGACCTGCAATTACATTTTCATCGTCAAACGGGTGGATAAATGTATAGTTCTTTTCATCACGAAGTCTTAAAGCCTCGTTATAAGCGTCATCATAAACACCCGGAACCATACAAACCTCGGCTCCGTAGTTCTTAGTAGCCTCAACCTTTGAAATAGGTGCACCGTCAGGCAGACAGATAAGCGACTTGATACCGTACTTTGTAGCGGCAAGTGCAACACCCTGAGCGTGGTTGCCAGCAGAACAGGCAATAACACCTCTTGCCTTTTCTTCTTCGGTAAGCTGAGAAATCTTGTAACCTGAACCTCTTACCTTGAATGAACCTGTAATCTGAAGATTTTCGGGTTTGAGATAAACATCACAATCATCACAAATACCCCTTGCCTGAACAATATTAGTCTGTCTGATAACATCCTTCAAAACATATGATGCGTGATAGATTTTGTCTAATGTAAGCATACCAATTACTTCCTTTTCTATATGTATCCATTGCCTATTTTAATACAACAAAGCTTTAAAATCAAGTTTTTTTGGAATAAACAAAGGGAATTTTTGCAGGATTTTTTAAAGTCTTATTCATAATTCGCAAACAGAATATAAAACGCTATTGAAAGACAAAATAAAAATGATATAATTAAAGTAGATGTATAAGAGTGGTAAAAAAGTTGAATCATGTAGGAATTTTAAATAAAGACATATACAAATGTATCACTGAAGATATAGTAACAGATGAAGTAATAATAACTGACGAACGCATAAAACACATCATGGAACGACATCCCAATGATTATGAAAGATATTATAAATATATGGCAGAAGTTATTGCTGATCCTGATTACATAGTAGAAGCTAACAAACCGAACACCGCTTTCATACTAAAGTCCATTACAGAAAATGATAAAAAGTACGAACTGATTTTAAGATTAGCCACTTCTGACGATCCTAAAAAATACAAAAATTCTGTCATTACATTTTTGAGGGTTGAAAATAAGCGTTATAACAGATATTTAAGAACTAAGACTATACTTTACAAAAAAGAATAAATATGCTATAATCAACATAGGATAAGATAGGTATTTGAGGTGGACAATTTCGTGGCATCCACACGCCGACGGTACTGACAGAGAGAAATCTCGAGAGATGCAGGAGAACGCCACGCCTGCCAAATACCATTTTTCAGGGAGTTGCTTTTTGCAGCTCCCTTTTCTTTTGCATATAAAAACACCTGCTTACAGGTGTAAACAGTCGTTTCTATGAAATTATGAAATTGGTATTAACTAATTGAATACTTACAGCCTAAGTTAAGCGAGTGATGCGCCAAGCTTTTTCCTGTAACTTCTGATTACGAGAATCACAAACGCAAGGAATGCCACGGCAAGCAATCCGTAAAAAACATACTCCATATTTATCTCTCCTTTTATTTTTTACGATTCAGAATCGTACCGAATACACATTACTCATATAATTTCTTCAACACCAAATTCATAATTTCAAAAACAAACAAGAAGGGGTACAGCTTTTTAGCTGTACCCCCTACAAAACATTTACTTATGATTATGGCAGTCACCGTGACACGCACAGTGCGCACAGTTTGCACCGCAGGAGGATTTGCCCTCTTTTTTGTCTTTTACCATACGGGCAACCACAAAAGCAATCACGGCAATAACAATTAATGCAACAATGATTGTGCCGATATTAGCCGCTAACCATTCCAACATATTTATTCCTCCCATTGTTAATCAATAAATTTATTACTTCTTAGCCGGCTTAACTTTAAGAGTTGTAGCCTCTTTGTAAGGTCTTACGAGCATATAAATCATAAATGCAAATACTGCAACGGCAAAGATAAGACCGATTACATTAAGACCGCCTGCAAAGATTGAACCGAACTGGAATACCATAAATGCAATTGCATAAGCAAATACGCACTGATAACCGACTGCGAACCAGAACCACTTGATGTTGTTCATCTCTCTCTTGATAGCACCCATAGCGGCAAAGCAAGGAGCACAGAGGAGGTTGAAGAGAAGGAACGAGAAACCGCTGAGGCCTGTAAACGCAGTGCCGATTTCCGTCCATCCGCCCGGATAAAGGATACCCATTGTACCAACGATGTTTTCCTTAGCAACAAGACCTGTGATAGATGCAACGGTTGCCTGCCAGTTGCCCCAGCCGAGCGGTGCAAAAATCCATGCAAGACCGTTACCGATTGCGGCAAGAATTGAGTTTCCGATTTCGTCCTCACCGAGCATACGGAATGTACCGTCAACAAATCCGAAGTATGTTGTGAACCAAACAAGGATTGTAGAAAGGAGAATGATTGTGCCGGCTTTCTTGATGAATGACCAGCCACGCTCCCACATTGAACGGAGAAGGTTGCCTACTGTCGGAAGATGATAAGCCGGAAGCTCCATTACAAACGGAGCGGGATCGCCTGAGAACATCTTTGTCTTTTTAAGCATAATGCCCGAAACTACGATTGCAGCCATACCGATGAAGTAAGCCGATGTTGCAATCCACGGTGAACCACCGAAGATAGCACCTGCAATCATAGCGATAAACGGCTGTTTAGCACCGCAGGGAATGAATGTTGTTGTCATAATAGTCATACGGCGGTCACGCTCATTCTCGATTGTACGGGATGCCATGATACCCGGAACACCGCAGCCTGTGCCGACAAGCATTGGGATAAACGACTTACCCGAAAGACCGAACTTACGGAAAATACGGTCGAGTACGAATGCGATACGAGCCATATAACCACAGCTTTCGAGGAAAGCAAGGAAAAGGAAGAGTACAAGCATCTGCGGAACAAAGCCGAGAACCGCACCTACGCCGGCTACGATACCGTCAAGGATAAGACCGTTGAGCCAGTCTGCACAGTTGATTGCATCAAGGCCGTTGCCGATAAGAACAGGAATACCGGGAACCCAGATTCCGTATGTTGCGGCATCAGGAGCACCATAACCCTCTTTATAATCTGTATTGAGGTAGTTTGAAACAGCCTTTTCAAGAGCAGATTTCTTAGTATCGGGAGTTTCTGTAATTTCAAGAGTTTCTTCATCCTGAACAGAATATGTAACGCTTGCATCTGAAGGTGTGAGATTTACGAGTTCTGCAAGAGCAGCCTTAGCGGCGTCTTCGGAATAATTTTCAGATTCAAGGTCAACAGCTTCGGCAATGTTATCATTTCCGTACTGAGCATTGAATGCCTCGATGATTGCATCTGAATCACCGTAGGTTTCTTCAGCTTTCTCAGCCTGTGATGAGCCGATACCGAAAAGGTGCCAGCCGTCACCGAAAAGACCGTCATTTGCCCAGTCAGTTGCGGCAGTACCTACTGTCTGCATTGAGATGTAGTAAACAAGGAACATAATAACCGCAAAAATCGGAAGGCCGAGCCAACGGTTGGTTACAACCTTATCAATCTTGTCCGATGTTGTAAGCTTACCCTTGTTTTTCTTCTTATAACAGCTCTTGATGATTGAGGCAATGTAGATGTATCTTTCATTAGTGATAATACTCTCTGCGTCATCATCAAGCTCTTTTTCAGCCGCCTGAATATCTTTTTCAATGTGGTCAATAACATTCTGCGGAATGTCAAGCTTTGCAAGAACCTTGTCGTCACGCTCAAAAATCTTGATAGCATACCAACGCTGCTGTTCCTCGGGCATATCGTGAACAGCCGCCTCTTCAATGTGGGCAATTGCGTGTTCAACTACACCGTTAAAGCTGTGCATGGGGATTGTCTTTGTTGCGCCTGCGGCTTTGATTGCGGCCTCGGCAGCTTCCATAATGCCTGTGCCTTTAAGAGCCGAAATTTCAACAACCTTACAACCAAGCTGTCTTGAAAGCTCATCAATGTTGATTGAATCGCCGTTCTTCTTAACAAGGTCAATCATATTGATTGCCACAACAACAGGGATACCGAGTTCTGTAAGCTGTGTTGTGAGGTAAAGGTTTCTTTCAAGGTTAGTACCGTCAATGATATTGAGAATCGCATCGGGGCGTTCACCTACAAGATAGTTACGGGCAACAACCTCTTCAAGAGTATAAGGTGAAAGTGAATAGATACCGGGCAAGTCCATGATTGTAACATCCTTGTGCTTTTTGAGCTTACCCTCTTTTTTCTCAACAGTTACGCCGGGCCAGTTACCGACAAACTGATTGGAACCCGTGAGTGCGTTAAACAAAGTTGTCTTACCGCAGTTAGGGTTACCTGCAAGAGCAATTTTAATTTCCATATATCAGTTATCCTCTCTTAGATTAGCAAAAGCTAACCGTAATTTACAAAAATACGGGATTTCTCCCGTAGGATTTTCAAGTCCGAATTACTCAACTTCAATCATTTCAGCATCGGCTTTTCTGAGCGAAAGTTCATAATTTCTTACAGTAATTTCAATCGGATCTCCGAGCGGAGCAACTTTTCTGATGTAAATTTCAACACCCTTTGTGATGCCCATATCCATAATTCTGCGTTTGACAGCGCCCTCACCGTGAAGCTTAACAACCTTTACGGTTTCACCTACTTTTACCTGCTTTAAAGTTTTCATAACAGTTTCCTCCGTCTTAATTTCAGCATAAAGCCGTATAAAAACACCTCTCGGAACAACTCCGCCGTGTGTTTGTTACATAGAATCAAATCATAACTTTACGAGCCATTTCTTCGCTGATTGCAACTCGTGTTTCCTTTACATTAACAATAACATTTCCGCCGAGTGACGAAATAACGGTAACCTCTCCGCCGGCAACAAAACCGAGATTTTCAAGGTGCTTTTTAACCTCGGGAGAACCTCCGACTTTCTTTATAATATTGGTTTCACCTGTGTTAGCAAACATCAAAGGCATCATAAAATCAATCTCCTTTAAGTTAGCAGATACTAACAATACTTGTTGATCAAAAGTTAGCTCTCGCTAACCGTTTATATGGTACTATAAAACTAGAAATATGTCAATAGGCTTGTGAAAAAATTTTATTTTATTTTGAATTTTGGCAAATTGAATATTTCACATCTGTAATTCGTATATTATTTTTGTTGATTTCGGTAAATCGTTTTTTTTATAATTATTGAAAGCACAATTAATTTTATTGATTTTTTGTTCATATCATGATATGATTAGACAATGTAAAGGAGTGCAGACTATGCAATTAAAAGAATCAGGTGAAATGTACCTTGAAACAATATATGTTCTTTCAAAAAAGAGCAATTATATAAGATCAATTGATGTATGTGAAGAAATGGGATATTCAAAGCCGAGCGTCAGCCGTGCCGTTGGTCTTCTCAAAAAGGGCGGTTATCTTAAAGTCGGCGATGATGGCTCGCTTAATCTCACCGACCTCGGCAGGGAAATTGCAGAAAAAACATATGAAAGACACACCGTTCTTTCAAAGCTCTTTGTTGCACTCGGAGTTAATCCCGAAACTGCCGCTGCAGATGCCTGCAAAATGGAACACATTATCAGCGACGAAACCTTTGCCGCATTGAAAAATCACCTTGAAAATCATATGCAGTAAAAGGCTGAATAATTACCTAATATTACACACAAAAGGCTGACGATTTCTCGTCAGCCTTTGTTTTTTCTCAACTACTTTCAATAAGGCGATACACTTTTTCGATTGATTCAACAATTCGACACGCTTAAATAAAACGCAAAAATAATAATAGCACAAATTATTGCAACCGCCTTTTTCATAAGCACATTTCCTTAATTACTTTTAAGCATTTTTAAATAAGTATCCAATCTTTCGTTGACATAACCTGCAAAAAGGTTTCCCATTGCAGACAGATTATGCTTTACATAATATTCGTCGAAAGCATTATAATAAGCAATTCTGTCGGCAAACTTAATATCAATCGGCGGATAGCCTGCTTTCATCAATTCAAGATTCACAAGCAATCTGCCTGTTCTGCCGTTTCCGTCAATAAAGGGATGAATTCCCTCAAACTCAATATGGAAGCGGGCAAGTTTAGTAATTATATGCTCCTTGCTTTCCGCAAAATCAATCAACAGCTGTTCCATTTTTGGCTCAATAAGATACGGCTGAACGGGTTCGTGCTGTGCTCCCATAATTCGCACGGGAACTCTGCGATAAACTCCACGGTCATCTCTTTTATCGGCAAGCACCAAAAAATGAATTTGCTTTATAACACTTTCACTTAACGGAACTTTTTCTTTTACAAGCTCTGAAATATAGTCAAAAGCCTCTTTGTGACCGACAGCCTCCATATGGTCTTTTAACGGCTTTTGCGCAATTGTGAGTCCTCTTAAAACCAAATCGGTTTCACGCAAAGTCAGCGTGTTGCCCTCGATAGCATTTGAATTGTATGTGTATTCAACAATAAATTCCTCGTTAAGCCTTTCAACTTCACCCTCGGTCAAAGGTCTGCATTTGTCAAGCTCGGCTTTTTTACGGTCAATCTGCGAAAGAATACTTTCCTGAGACTTATATCTGCCGTCAACAGGCTTCACGGCATCAATCGGAATATGCCACATTCTTTTTTCTTGATATGCACCCGATATTTTGCCATCGGAACAAAGCGTTCTTATTCTGCGTTCGGAAATGCCCCATTTTTCAGAAGCCTGTTTTACTGTCATAAACACAAGTCACACCTCCGTGTAAAAAACAAAGCGGTACAATAAGCATTGATTTTTGCTTATTATACCACTTTTGCGGAACAATATCAACAGTTGCGGAATAATGCAAAGGTGATTTGCGGAACAATAGAACTGCCTTTTTGCTTTATTCGCATTAAAATTTCATTGTGAGAGAAATTCTGTTCTTTTCGGGATCAACTGAAAGAACCTTTACATTTACAACATCACCGACTTTGAGAACTTCGCTCGGGTGCTTGATGTACTTATCACAAATCTGCGAAATATGAACAAGTCCGTCCTGATGAACGCCGATATCAACAAATGCGCCGAAGTCAATTACATTTCTGACCGTGCCTTTAAGTTCCATTCCCTCTTTCAAATCCTTGATGTCGAGAATATCACTTCTGAGCATTGGTGCCGGCAATTCATCACGGGGATCTCTGCCCGGTTTGGAAAGTTCCTTTACAATATCGTCAAGGGTTGGAAGTCCGATTCCGAGAACATCGGCAAGCGACTTTGTTCCCTTTGATTTTACTCTCTGCTGAATATCGGAGAAGTTGCCTGATTTTATTTCTTTGTCGGAATATTCAAGAAGTCCTAAAAGTTCTTTTGCGCTCTTGTAGCTTTCGGGGTGAACGCCTGTGTTATCAAGCGGATTTCTGCTTTCGGGAACACGCAAAAATCCTGCACACTGCTCAAACGCTTTAGGTCCGAGTTTCGGAACTTTCTTGAGTTCTGCTCTTGATGAGAACGCACCGTTTTCTTCACGGTAAGCAACAATATTCTTGCACACGGTTGCGTTAAGTCCCGACACTCTCGACAAAAGTGCAGGCGATGCCGTATTAAGATCTGCACCAACCGAGTTTACGCAGTCCTCTACAACACCGTCAAGTGTTTCACCGAGTTTTTTCTGCGGCATATCGTGCTGATACTGACCGACACCGATTGCCTTAGGCTCAATCTTAACAAGCTCTGCAAGAGGATCCTGAAGTCGTCTTGCAATTGACACGGCACTTCTGAGTGTGAGATCAAGGTCGGGAAGTTCTGTTGCGGCAAGCTTTGATGCCGAATAAACCGACGCACCTGCCTCGCTGACTACCATATAATAAACGGGGTGGTCAGCCTCTTTGATTGTTTCGGCTGTGAACATCTCGGTTTCCTTGCTTGCAGTACCGTTGCCGATTGAAATAATATCAACATGATGCTTTTTGATGAGGCGGAGCAAGGTCTGCTTTGACTCCTGAATTTTTTTGTCTGAATGTGTAGGATAAATTACGGTTGTATCAAGCACCTTGCCTGTGCTGTCAACAACGGCAGTCTTACAGCCTGTGCGATATCCCGGATCAAGTGCAAGCACGGTTTTGCCCTTTACAGGCGGCTGCATAAGCAGCTGCTTGAGGTTTACGGCAAAAACCTTCATAGCATTTTCAGCGGCGGTATCTGTAAGGTCGTTTCTGACCTCACGCTCAATTGAGGGATAAATAAGTCGCTGATAAGCGTCTGTGCAAGCCTCACGGATAATGTCTGAACAAAGCTGATTTTTGTCTGTAATCATTGCTCTGAAAATTGAATTAAGCGGTTTTTCGCTGTCGGTTTCAACACTGACTTTGAGAAATCCCTCTTTTTCGCCACGATTCACGGCAAGTACTCTGTGACCTGCAATCTTTTTAACAGGCTCTTTGTAGTCATAATAATTTTTGTAAACGCTGTCCTTTTCTTCATCTGTTGCAACAGACACAAGCACACCGTTTGCGTTTGTAAGATTTCTTATTCTCTTACGGATTTCTGCATTATCCGACACAAGTTCTGCAATGATATCCATTGCGCCCTGAATTGCATCTTCAACGGAGGTAACTCCCTTTTCTTCGTCAATATAATCAACTGCCGACTTTGACGGATCAAAACCTTTTTCCTGCTTTAAAATATCGTTAGCAAGCGGTTCAAGTCCCTTTTCCTTTGCAATTGACGCCCTTGTCTTTCTCTTTGGACGGTACGGACGGTAAATATCTTCAAGTTCGCTTAGCGTGGCAGCCTTGTCAAGTGCAAGGTTGATTTCATCGGTAAGCTTTTCCTGTGCGTCAATGAGTGAACGGATTTCATCTCTGCGCTTGTCAAGTCCTCTTAAATATTCAAGCTTTTCGGCAAATTCACGAATCAACTGGTCATCCATTGAACCGTGCATTTCCTTTCTGTATCGTGCAATAAAAGGAATAGTGTTGCCGTCATCAAGCAATGTGATGATGTTCTTTGCATACTCCTCTTTAATATTAAACTGCTGTGAAAGAATCTGTGAATAATCCATTATATCCTCCGTTTTTGTTTTGTAAGGCTTATTATAACATACTTTTAAATAATTTGCACTAAAAAGAAGACTTTGATTTAAATACCAAAGTCCTCTCAATATTAACAATTATTCCCATATGTTAGATGATGCTTTCCATTGCATCAAAAAATTCGTACCGTTCAATGCCGTTTCAATCGGAAATCTTAAAAAGTGATCTATAGTATTTATAACTTTAGAAAAATCATCTGTTTTGGCGTCAATCTTTTTTATGAACGCCTTCCATTTTCTTTGCATTAAATCATCGGCATCAAATGACATAACTTGCTCAAACTGCTCAACCGTAAAATTATGTTCACGATTTGCAAAGGTTCTTTTTAGAGCATCAACAAGTATTTTGCCGTCAAAATCAAACTTATTTGCCAAATAATAAATATCATAATAGTCTTTCATTCGACTTGAAAATTCCATAAGACTTAGAATAGCATCTATTTTTTCTGCAATCGTTGTTTCTAAAGAATATGTATTTATCATCGGGGACGAAAAATCATTTAGTTGCGTTGGAATTTTTCGCTTTTCCTGTTTTGGAACAATTACATCACCGACTCCAAAATCTATGCTGAACGGAGTTCTTGTGTTTTTTATATGTGCAACAAGTGAGGCACTGATTCCTGCATACTTTTTAGCAACTGAAATGGGTAAAACACTTGTGATTTCAAAAGTTATGAATTTATTTCCTGTGTCAACAGATATAATTCTTTCAAGAATTGCTCGCAACTGTTCGGGGGTGTTAGGTAAACTTTTCAAAAGAAAATCAATATCGACTGTAACTCTGCTGTCAAATTCCGTAAGTGAATATATAAAAAGACCACCCTTGAGCACAAAGTTATCGGAATAATCAGATTTTTCAAGTCTGCGCAAAAATTCCTCCTGACAGAAAAGCTGTAAACAAAGTTGATAACTTCTGCCGCTTTCCTTTGATTTGTTTTTTAGTCTAGCCAGTACCGAAGCGGCTGTATCAGCCATTTAAAACCACCCCCATGATTTCTGTTACTTTTTTGTACACACGCAATTCTTTTGAATAAAGAGTAAGATTACTTAGATTTTTTTTATCATCTTTTGCGTAAGCATTTACCGCTTTATTAAAGATTTCACTGTCAATCTTATTTCTGTGTTTAAACACATCACAAATAGTTCTTTCCCTGTCATAAACAGCAAACTGTACACCGTTTTCAGTTACAGTTGTTTTGCCAATACTATATATATCGTTTGCAACATAATAAATTTTTAAAGGAATCGGTGAAATATCAGCTATCCTATGAGATGCGGTTCGTGGTACGGCTATTGATTTAACTCTCGGCATAAAGTCACTATACCCATAATAAAACAAGGCTGATTCCATACACATAACAAATTCAGGCACAACAGATAAAAGTATCTGCTCATCCGTTAATTCTAAATTAGAATTAAGTTTATAATACCCTTGACAAACTCTCTCTATATAACTGTTAGCATACAAGGTTTTTATGCTCTGTCTGGAAAGCCCTGCAGATACCATATCAGCTACTTTAGCAATTCCGCCTTTACTTTCGATAACATTTTTTGCTATTTCTTTTGAATTCAAAGTATCTGCCTCCAACATAAATGATAACACTAATACATATTTGTGTTCATTTGGTATTATACCATAATATTTTTCAGCAGTCAACCAAACGATAACACATTATTAGTATATGTTATCTTTTTGAGTCTATGCAAAAAGAGCAGTCAAAACGACTGCTCTCATGAATTATTTATGTTTATGTATTTTAAGCACTTTTCTTTTTGCGAATATAGGCAAAATAGAGCGGAAGTCCCACAAAGACCATACCGCCGATTATGTTGCCGATTGTAACGAACAGCAGAGATTCACAGCCCGAAAGATTTGCAAGATTCTGACATTGCTGTGCCGTAATACCGTAAAGCTCCTGAGCTTTTGCAACATATTCGGGGTTCATTGCCGCCATAACACCTATCGGAATATAGAACATATTTGCAACGCAGTGTTCAAATCCGCAGACTACGAATGCACAAATCGGAAAAAATACGCCGAAAATCTTACCGATTGCATCTGTTGCGCCTGTTGCCATAACGATTGCAAGGCACACGAGAATGTTACAAAGTATGCCGCTGATAATTGCCGTTGCAGGATTGATTGTTGTTTTGGCAAGTGCAACCTTGATTGTAAAAGCACCGAGTCCGCCGTTTGAATAATTGAGCTGTCCCGAAAAAAACATCAGCAAATCAATAATCATTGCACCGACAAAATTTGAAATATAAACCGTAACAAGATTCTTTATCATTGAAACAGGCTTGATTTTCTTTTCAAGCGTCGGAATAATCATAAGGCAGTTGCCTGTAAAAAGTTCACTGCCTGTGAACACAACGAGCATAAGTCCTACAGGGAAGATTGTGCCTGCAACCACTCTTGCAAGCCCCACATCGGCAACTCCGTGCATTGCAACATCACTTGACGCACCGCCGAATGCGATAAATGCGCCTGCCATAAGTCCGAGCAAAATCATTTTCGGCAGAGGAAGCATTGATTTTGTTACACCTGATTTTGACACCAGCGACGCAATTTCAGCCGGTGAATTAAATCTGCTGTCCATTAAAAAACCTTCTTCAATTAGTTTGTCAATTGTTGCAAAATTTACTGCCATTCGGCAATAAACCGCAAAATCACAGGATACATATTATCACAAAAGCAAAGTGCTTGTCAATTAATATGCGATTATCTGTAACATTGCACACAAAAGACTTTACAAAACGGAAACAGTTTCGGCATCAATTTCAATTCTTTCACTTATGGTTGCCGTAATTGTTGACGCTGTTGCAGTTTTTGCGTCACTTCAGAATCCCGACAGCGGTGTGCTTGATTTTTCACTCATTTCAAACACAAACTTTACTCTTGTAGGCATCGTTTCGGCAATCGGAATTGTGCTTTGCGTAGTTTTTGCAATCATTGCAAAGGTTACTTCAAATTCTGCCAAAAAGGTTAATTAACATTTAATCGGATATTCACGATAAAACCTCTGTATCAGGGCTGACGGCATTGCTGTCGGCTCTGTTTTTTTATTATGTAAACACAAGTATGAAACGGGCATATTATGAGAATGAACAGCAATGTTCATAAGTTTGAACAAAAAGGAGAATTAAATTGGATATTAAAGAAATTATTTCTCAGCAGTACGGAATACCGAGTCTGCCAAAGAGAACGAGCGAGGCTATGGCATATGTTCCCTTTCAGCAGTTCGACTCCCCAACCTACAGCCCGTTGCAGGGACTTGAGTCGGGTACAATGTTCCCCGTTCTCAACAAACCATTCTACGGAAAGAAATGCGGTGAGGGACTTGACTGAAAGAGAAATTCTTTTAAAGAAAATTTCAACCTACGAATTTGCCGCACTTGACCTTCAGATTTATCTTGACACTCATCCGCACGATACGGCAATGATACAAAAAATGAACGGTTTCAAAGAAAAATTGAAACCGCTTGTTGAAGAATATGAAGAAAAATTCGGTCCTTTGAAAAAGAGTATGACAAGCACCAATATGTGGAGCTGGATAAAGGAACCGTGGCCGTGGGAAAACGAGGAGGATTGCTGATGTTTGTCTATGAAAAAAAGTTACAGTACCCCGTCAATATCAAAAAGCCGAACGCAAAGCTTGCCAAGATTATCATAACGCAATACGGCGGTGCGTAAGGCAAAATGTGATACACAAACATTTCGGAGCAGATTTGCATATATTCGTTTAAATATCCATTTCCTTGTATTCTCTGTAGGTTTTGAACCCTACGGAATCGTAAAACCTCATTGCACCCTCGTTGAATTCCCACACATCAAGTTCCAGCCTGTCAAAGCCTCTGTTTTTAGCCTCTTGTTTGCAGAAGCTTATCAGCTTTGTTGCAACACCCATTCTGCGGAAGTTTTCATCAACTCCGAACTCAGCAATCCGGTAGAATTTTCTCTGCAAACCGTACGGAGATTTTTCCTTGAATATGTATTCAACAGTTGCAAATCCGCAGATTGTATCACCGTTCACGGCAACAATAACATCGGAATATTCATTCTCAAAAACTTTGTATACTATGTTTTTCATCTCATCGCAGAAATCATCTCGGAATATATCAGGTCTGCCGTTTGAATGAATCCTGTTGACCTGATAACGAATTTCATTCACACGGTCAAGTTCCGATTTCTTAGCGTATCGTATTGTAAAATCGGGCATAAGGCTACATCTCATAAGGATGATTTGAAATCACAACAGAAACAGCCGATTGGGAGCCTAAAGCGAAACAGCGAACAGTTTTAACAAAGATAACTGTTCACTGTTTTTTTTGTAAGAAAACAATAATAAGTAAATCTGCGTTTTTAACTTTTCATGGAGAAACATTATCACTGTTTTTTGCTTATCTTGGAAATGTAAAATAGACATACTGTTTTTTATTTAATATAATTTAGTTGAAAATATTCCATTCAAGGGATGTTGTTAAAAGGAGCACTCGTAAAAGAAAGTTACCTTATTGCCAAATTTAAAATCATATTAATCCACATGCCGGTGCGGCACCGGCACAAATAGAGATGAAAACGGAAGCCGCAAAATTTTCCGTTTTCTGATATAATGTACTTGAAGGAAGGCACACTACAAAGCACGGTAGGAGGAGTTGTTCTCAGCTCTTCGTCTGCAAGACAGCATTTTAATCAGTGTAAGAGTCACCTTTCAAGCACAGATAAGTAAGTCCATCGAGTCCGCACACTAAGAATTGTTTAAGTTCTTGGAATTTAATGTGTGGTGGCTCAGTCACTGCCTTTCTCTCTATTACAGGAAGGAGTGCGCTTAATGAAACTCACATATCCAATCTGTTGTGGCGTCGATGTTCACAAAACCTTTCTCGTTGCCACAATCATCACAAGTAATTATGAATCACCCAAGTACAAGCAAATCATCTCAAGCGTGCGGTCGCTGTTCTGCAGATTCTGAACGCCGTTGACGAATTGCTCCGTTTCCGCTTCGGTAAAATCATTCAACACGTAGCAGTTCACCTTATCAACCCTGAAAAATCCCAAATGCTTACAAACGGAATAAAGCAGGCGTTCAATGGCGTCCTCTGCCCTATAAGACAAATCGCCGTTGTTTGTTTCGACCATAACGGCGATGACGCAATAATTCGCGTTGATATCAAAGTCGTTCGATTCCAGAACCGGCAGGTATTTTTCCGTATCCTGCGGGAAGAACACAATAACTCCTGTAGCGGCTGAAAATTTTATTTTTGCCCGTGTACATTCTCGCAATTTTTACCGCGTTTTCATTTGCGTCTGCACCCGCGTTGGTAAAGAAAACCTTGCCAAACAAATCGGGCAACAGTTTAATAACCATTTCCGCAAGCGTTGATCGCGACTCTGCCGCAAAGGACGGACCGATATAGCAAAACCTGTCAACCTGTTCTTTTATCGCGTCGCCGATTGCCTTGTTTCCATAGCCAAGATTAAGGTTCACAAGCTGTGAAGACATGTCGCTGTAACGGTTGCCATCGTAATCGTAAAAATAAATTCCTTCAGCCCTTGCTACCGCAATCGGATTAATACTCGCCTGCTTGCTCCATGACTGTAAGATATATTTTTTATGATTTTCAACAATTTTCTCGGGTGTCATGCAAATCTCTTCTTTCCAAATATAATAAAACAAAAACGGGACTTCACACATTGATGAAGCCCCGTTGCTTTGGATTTGTTTATGAGCACATTATACCATAGATAAAATTAAATTCAATAATTTATAGCCCAATATTTTTTGTGCTGAAGCACAATTTATTTATGCCCGAATTGAACCTGTAAAAAAATCACGTACCAATTTCGGCAAAATCATCACAAAGCTAATGTTGTGTTTATATCAAGACTATTGCATAAAGCCTTCAAAGGCAGCGTCGCTGGGCATTCTCCAATCTCCGCGCGGACTTAACGATACCGAGCCGACCTTAGGCGAATCGGGAACACAAGAGCGCTTAAACTGGCTGATAAAAAATCTTTTAAGAAAAACGCTCAGCCATTTTTCTATAGTGTTTTCGTCATAAATCCCATTAAAAGCTTTCTCCGCAAGCTTTTTCAGCTTTTCTTTGGTAAACCCGAAACGCATAAAATGATATAAAAAGAAATCATGTAATTCGTATGGTCCTATACTATCTTCTGTTTTTTGTGAAATATTTCCTTTTTTATCCGGAGGCATAAGCTCGGGTGATATGGGAGTATTTAAGATGTCCGTTAAGATTGATTTTATCTTATGTTCTCCTGTCTCGGCAAAATAGCTGACAAGATACGAAACAAGTGTTTTAGGAATTGATGCGTTTACGCCGTACGTGCTCATGTGGTCTCCGTTATATGTACACCAGCCTAATGCTAATTCGCTTAAATCACCTGTTCCGACGAGCAGACAATTGTGTTTATTTGCCAAATCAAACAGAATCTGCGTCCGTTCTCTTGCCTGTGTGTTTTCATAAGTAATATCTTTAAGATTAGGATTGTGGCCGATATCATTCATATGCTGCAAACACGCATTCCGAATATTGATTTCTTTTACGGTAACGCCGAGTTCATTCATTAACCGCAGCGCGTTTCTGTATGTCTTGCCGGTTGTTCCGAACCCGGGCATTGTCACGCCGATAATATTTCCCGCAGGCTTTCCTATAAGCTTCATTGCCCTTGTTGTTACCAACAGCGCGAGCGTTGAATCCAAGCCGCCGCTGACTCCGACTATAAAGCCTTCAGAACCAATATGCTCTAATCTTTTTACAAGTCCCGCTGCCTGAATGGAGATAATTTCCTTGCAGGTTGCTTTTCTGTTTTTGCTATCAACAGGAATAAACGGATGCGGATTAACAGATCGGTATTTCAAATCGTTATCTTCATTTTCCAGTTTATCTTTATAAAGAATTTGACAATCCGATTTATTTATAAAGCTCATATTCTTTTTTCGGAGAGTGTTTATTTTTTCCACATCAATATCCGCTATGGTTATAACGTTTTCTCTGCTGAACCGTTTGCCTTCGGCGAGAATACTTCCGTTCTCGGCGATTGCGGTAGCGCCGCTGAAAACCAAATCCGTGGTGCTTTCAAATACGGAAGCGCCTGCGTACACATAAGCGCATATGCATTTTGCCGATTGGTTTTTTATTAAGCTTCTGCGGTATTCTGCCTTAGCGACATACTCATCGCTGGCTGATAAATTTACTATAATGTTCGCTCCGCTCAGCGACATATTAACTGACGGAGATAAAGGAACCCACAAATCCTCACAAAGCTCAACGCCCAGAAAAACATCATCATAAAGATGAATAATATTCTGCGTTCCGATTTCACAATTATACTTTTCGCAATACCCTGAATTCAGGTTTTCTCCGCTGTCAAACCATCGCTTTTCATAAAACTCGTTATAATTTGCCAAGTGTGTTTTTGCGGTAATATTTATTATTTTACCATTTTGAATTACTACGGCACAGTTATACAATTTATTCAAATGTTCAATGGGCATACCGACTATAACGCAGATATTTTTTCCTTTTGTATGAGAAACAATTGCGCCAAGCGCATTTTCCGCGGCGTTTTGCAGGGATTTTGAAAAAAACAAGTCCGCGCAGGTATATCCTGTTATTGATAACTCAGGCGTCACAAGAAGTCGTATATCTTCTTTTAAAGCCGTGTCAATTGCGTAAATTATTTCTTCTTTATTGTATTCGGGATTTGCAACCTTGAGTTTCAATGACGCCGCCGCGACTCTGAACATTCCGTAATTCATCAAATGAACTTCCTTTTAAACCTAAATCCGTTACAGAGTTACCAGTAACTGTTCTTTATTTATGTCATGATAGAGCGTACAATTTTCGACCTTAAATATTTTAACAATCTCCGAAAGCGCTCCGCTATCATCAAATTCAGCCGCGACATTTTCAAAACGGTTTAGCTTTTCGGGATAAAAGCCGAGTGTTTTACTGTTATTAAACACGGCGGTATAAAGTATTTCAGCCTCAACCAAATCCTGAAAAATATGACTTCCGTATGACAGCTCCGGGTTATAGCCTGCTTTGCTTTCTTCCATTTCGCAGATTACGTCAAATCCGCTGATATCCGAAAACATTGTCGGGACTCCAAGCTCCTGAGACGAGGTTCCTATTCTGCCAGGAACCATAAGCATCATATGTTTACCGGCATTACGGAAATGCCAATTTATTCTGCCTATCATTTGCGCAACTGTAATTTTGTCCTTATACGGCATATTGTAGTAACCTATCGGGTCTACATATACAATACAATCAAGCTGTTCCTCTCTTGACAATCCCATAGACGCGCCGCGGCTGCTCAGCAAAATATGCTCTTCCGTAACGTCAGCGGGAATATCTACCGAGTTTTTTCCTTTAACTACCTGAAGCGGTCTGCATTGGAGAAGATCGATTGTATACTCGCCGTCATCCGAGAAGTTAATTGTAAACTCCGTATCAACTGGATAATCATATTCGGACTGAATGCGCGCAAGCATTCGGCGCATGCTGTCCATCAGCTTTTTGTTTTTTACAAGACCTTGGCAGGATATAAACCGAACGGCTCTGTATCTTCCCATTTCGCTCAACCTTTGCTCAGCTTCAAAATCATGTTCCAAAAGAACATTACCCATGTAGCGCGAAAGCACAGGCTCTAAGGCGTCAAGACTCACGGTTTCAAGCTTTTGTTCAGATGAATTTATCACTTCGGCGTTCCGCTGTGAAAACTTGTGTCTGTCGGCGGCGCTTGAATAAACGCTTCTTTCGGGCATATCAAGGCTGACAAGTCTCGGATAGGAGCCTTCTGTTCGGTCAACCGCCGAGGTGCCGAGTCCCATAACCAGTCTCAGCATCCCCGCCTTCGGATCGGCGGTCTGTAAAAATCTGTACGGGCTGTATGAATATCCTACACCCGCCGCGCAGGGCATATAGTACGAGCCGTAGTACGAGCCCGACACTCTTTGAACCAAAAGCGCCATTTGCTCATCGCGTTTATCAAGACCGCGGCGCTTTCTGTAATCAAGAGCGGAAAGTCCCATTGTGCTGGCGTAGACTATTTTGATAGCGTTTTCAAACTCCTTTAATCTGTCCTCAAAGCTTCCGCGGTTCGCGCAGAATACGGACTCGTATTTTCCCGCGAAGGCGTTGCCGAAGCCGTCCTCAAGAATACTGCTGGAACGGACAATGTACGGATCCTGTCCGTAGTATTCGATAATATTACCGAACTGCTCGCGCATATCGTCGGAAAAACTTCCGTTTAGCAGCAACTTTCTGAATTCATCCGCAAGCTTAAAATAGCCGTCGTCGGTTCTCTGGCGTATTCTCATATCCCAAAAACCGTTATCTACGATATATGTGTAATAAACATCAGAGCCGATATAGAACGAATCGTGCGGCTCAAGAGTTTCGTCAATATCAGGCTCTTCGTTTCGGATAATCGCTCTGGAAAGAAGCATACCGCAGGCTTTTCCGCCTATCATTCCCGTGCCTATCATATGGTCGCGAACCTCAAAATAATCCTCGGGCGTAAAATGTTTTTTTACCATTTGGCGCATTTTTCTGTCACGCGTCATCATAATTGCGCGCATAATCTCACAATCTTCGGATAAATCGCTTCCGTTTTCAAGCTTAATTTTCGCGGTGTTAAAAAATCTGTCCCACGAATCTATGTATCTTTCATCCGTTCCGCGTCTTAGCTTGCCGAGCGTATGATAGAACCTGCTCGATTTTACGCCGTCGGTCACGGGACGGAATCTGCCCGTTGAAGGCTCATATGTATGAGGAAGAAACATCGTATCGGAACTGCGGTTCCAGACCTTTTCGGGGCGGACGAAAATATCCTTTTCTCCCGTATATACATCAAGAAAAAGCTGGGTAGTGTCAATGATTTTGTTGACGGAATGGACCGAATGCTTTCCGCGAATCAAAGGAAAGAAAGCTACCGTGTCGAGGATAAACAGAAACGGACAGGTAACTCTGAAAAAATTACCCATCATCAGATCCGTGGCCCACGCCGTCTGAAGCTCGGAAAGGCAATCAAAAACATAAAAAGCGTCTCTGCCTGCCTTTTCAATCGCATTGTGAATTTCGACGGTAAAATTTTCAAAACGGTGCGAAAGCGGAATAGTTATCGTTTCAACCTCGGGCACATCCGTGATAAACGGTTCGTGGCTCGCAAAGCGGAAATAGATTATTTTTCGCTTGTCCTTTACCGCCTGTCTGACATACGGTTCCATAAAAAGCCTGAATTCGTTTAAATCCGAAACTCTCCAGACCACATTATCTCCGAGTCTGATGTTATCGAGCGCTTTGTCCATCTCCGGTATTCCTGAGAGCACTCTGTCAAACGCTGCCATATGCCTTACCTCCTGATATAATGTTTAATTTACTCAAATTAGCGTAGGTAACAAAAATATCAAAAATTTTTGAACTGCTGTCGTCTGTTTTATAGGACAGCTCGGGATGCCACTGAACCGCCCAGATAAATTTTTTGTTCGGCATATATACCGCTTCTATTAGTCCGTCTGTCGCCCTCGCCATACATTTCAGCACGGAAGACAGATTCTTAATACCCTGATGATGACAGCTGTTTACCGCAAGACGCTCCTTGTTCAGCAGATACGCTAAGGGGGTGTCCTGTTCAATTATAACCTCGTGAACGGGATTCTCATAAGGCGGATTTTGACGATGCATAAGCGTCGAATCGGTTTCCGCGGGTATATCCTGATAAAGCGTTCCCCCAAGCGAGACGTTCATAAACTGAAGTCCTCTGCAAATGCCGAGAACGGGAACATCAAGCCGGATCGCTCTGTCCAAAAGCAAGGTTTCAAATCTGTCGCGCGTTTTGCAGGTAATGATGTTGTCATATCTTTTTGCTTCGCCGTAAAGTTCGGGAGCGACGTCCTGTCCGCCTGTCAAAAGAAATCCGTCACAAAGCGCGGCCGCCTGATTAAAAACATTTTCGTCATCGGTAAACGGAAGAATAACGGGCAAGCCGCCTGCCTTGATAATTCCGTCCATATACCCCGGTATCATCCATATACTGTTTCTGTACTCGTCCCATAGCGGTACTACGCCGATTACCGGTTGCCTATTCTTCATAATAACCCTTCCTTATACCAAATCATCCGTGGGGATAATACGGAACAACGGCGTCTGCGAATAAATCAGCGGCTGGTTAACGTGGAAAAATACGATTCCGTTTTGCGGCGCGATGATCCTGTCCGCGATTTCTCCGGTGTACGGATCCATAATCTCCGCGATGATTTCTCCTTTTTTTACTCTGGAATTAACATTTGCGCGGCGCACAAAGATTCCCGCCGTAGAAGACTTTACGCTTATGAGCGAATGTCCCTCAATAAACTGCGAAATATAGCCCTCGTGGCATCTGTATTGAATAATGCCCTGCTTATTCAGAAAGCTGAGGACGGCGTTGATTGCTTCTCTCGCGCTGATAATATCAATACTGTCCGTCGCGCTTGTATATACGGAAAACGCTTTGGCGCCCCAAAGCTGCCAATTGTAATTCAATGTGGTTGTGTCATAAGGACGCGCGTTCCTCCTGAATACATACGGCAGACCGAAATCCTTCGCGAGCTCTATATCCTCAAAGCCCGTTTGCATTACTCTGACATGCGGAATATAATCTCCCTGCATATAGAAGCTGGTAAACTGAATTCCGTATTGGTAGGAGCTGATTTTTTCAAATACACCCGCCGCGATTCTCTGCGTCGTTTCTCCGAGGTTGTAGCCGGGGAACATCCGGTTAATATCGGTATTGTCGGTTGACCAAAAACGCTTGCCGATATTCATAGAGTGGCTGTTGACAGTAGGGATTACCATTACCGATTTGCCGTATTTTATTTTTCCCTGATGCTCGAGCTGTTTAAAAATATTAATCAGGCGCGAGCAGATATACAACTGCTGCACCTCATTGCCGCGCGTCGCGCCGACAATGCAGGCGGAGTTTTCTCCCTCGCCGAAGGAATATCCCTTTATTCTCATATTATCTCTGTAAACAGAATTCAATTCAAATACAATCTTTTCCTTCATAACGCACCTCACGCAAGAATTCTCGCAATCAGCGAGCCCTCGGACACAATCGGATATTCACGCAGTGTAAAAACGATTCCGTCGGTGGGGGCGGAAATGCGTTCGTTTATTTCTCCTGTCAGCGGATTGAGAATATCGCCGATATGGTCGTCCTGCTTCACATTTTTCCAGTGCTCTACGCAGGGGGCAAATACGCCTGATTTTCCGGCGTTGATAAAGGATACCTCTCCGTCCTCGGAAATAATCGGCTCCTTCGGGTCAATTACCTCTCCGTTCCAAATGCCAAGCTCCTTCATAAGAGCGAAAATGCCGTCAGTCAGCTGGTCGCCGAATTTCTTAGTGATTCTCATACCCACGCCCATTTCCACAACAAGCGTAGGTGTGCCGGTAGTGTTCAGTGAATAGGCAAGCGTGGATTCAAGCACGGTTGCCGACGAATGAACCCAGATATAGTCCGTGTTCAAAAGCTTCGCAAGCGGCACAAGCGTGTCGCGCGAAAGCTCGTTGATTCTGACCTGAGGAATTTCCTCAAGAAAGATGTTGCTGGCGTGAATATCAATGACCGCCGCGCTTTTGCTTAAATCATCTATGATATTTGAGGCGATGTATTCCGGCATGGAGCCGTTTTCCGAGCCGGGGAATATGCGGTTCATATCCAAATCAAAGCCGGGAATACCCCTTGTGATGGAATCAATGCCCAATGGGTTTATCGCGGGATAGACGTCCACAATACCCGTAAGGCAACCGATGTTTTCCTTGATTCTTCTCTGAAGCTCATAGCATACATACTGTCCCTCAAGCTCGTCGCCGTGCGTTCCCGTTACAATGCTGATCCGCTTTTCTCCGCCTTTTAAACCGTTTTCGGGAATCAGGCGGTTTTTTTGTACCATTAATTTTTCGTCAATCGGCAAGCCGACCGACGCTACTGTTTCAATCATAATTTCAGTTCCTTTCCTCTACTTTGACGTTTTCCGTCTGTTTCTGTGTAACGCAGCCGTAAAAGCTGCCCCGGATTACAGAGCAATCTCCCGAATCTCTTCCGCAGGAAACCCTGATATAGTCATCGTTTACCAGCTTATGGTTTGTCGGGTCAAAGCCGTACCAATATCCGTTGCAAAGCGCTTCTGCCCATGCGTGTGAGGAGCCTTCTCCCTGCATCATTCCGACGACATACCTCGCGGGAATCCCCTCCATTCTCAGCAGAGAGAGCATGATATGCGCGTAATCCTGACAAACACCGCGCCCGAGGGCAAGCGCGTTTTCGGCGGTTTCGTGTACCTTGGTCGCCCCGGCGTCATAGATGAAGGTGTAATGGAGCGTATGCATGATACGCAGCGCCTTTTCATAATCGCCCGAACAGGTTTCAAGCTCAAGATTTTTGTGATACTCTCTGATTTTTTCGCCCGGAGCTGTCAGCGATGTATGTACCTTCAGCAGCGAATATGCCGCCGGAAACGCGGAGTATTCCTCAAAAATGTCAAGCCCTGTTTGCGCCGTTCCGCTGACCGTTAGTTCAAAATTGTCATGTGTTTCCTCAATCAGACCGTAAAGCTTTCTATTGCCGAAATTATCCTCAGCGACGCTGTATTTTACTTCGTTTGAAACATAAATATCCAATCCGCTGATTTTCTGTCTGTTTGTGTCTTTGGGCAAAAACTTTACCGAAAAGGCGTGGTGCGTAACCGGCGCGCTGAACGCGGAGCTCAGATGATAGGTAAATGTTAGCTGTTTGATAATACCACCCTTTTCATTCGGTAATGAGGTTTCTCAGCAGATTTTTTAGATTTTTATGATTTAGCGGCGGCTCGACAGTCATACTGTCTGCTGTATTGATAACGCCTTCGTCATATCTGAGCTTGGATTTCGCCAAAAACTGCTTCATTCTGCGATATTCTCTAATAATATCACTGTCGGGCAAATCAAGACTCAGGTATAAGTCCAACCGCTCCAGTCCCTTTCCGAGCTTGATAATATTCCGTATTTGTTCGTTATCTATCATATCATTGACGCAGCCCCAGAACGCGAGAATATGGTCAATTGCGAGAACGAGATCCGCTATGGTGGTGATATTCCGGTTTGCGTTGTGAATGTCGTCAATCGCGAGCTGGATATACGCCATTGTCTCGGTTCCGATATAATCTCTCATAACGATGGCGTTATCATACGCTCTGTTCAGGTTTGAGATAATGGAATCGGAATTGTTTTCGTCAAAGGGATATTGAAGCAGAAAGCTTTCCTTTGTTTCATACACGTTCTCAATGCCGATTTTCCGACAGAATTCATCATAATGCCCGGGATTGCTGTCAATCATTTGATCGGCACTCTGAAAAAAATACCGTAAGGTCGTATATACACGTTCCGTGTATCTGCCCAACCAAAACAGATGGTCAGTTTTGTCTACCGTGATAATACCCATGTGTCTTTAAAACCTCCGCCCTGAGATGAATTTACAATAAATGAATCGGGATTTCTTGAAAAGCGGGTTAGACCGCTTGCCCAAACTTTTGTTTCGCTTCCCGAAAGCACAAACGCGCGCAAATCCGCTTTTCTCGGAACACGCTTGCCATCGGTATCCAAAATATCGAGGTCATAAAAATCAATGACCTCCTGAGCAATAAAGCGCCTCGGTTCACTTTTCAACAATGAGATAAACTCCGCCTTTTTTTCCTTTGTCAATGAATTTCCGAACACAACGCCGTATCCTCCCGCCTCGGCTACGTCCTTAATAACAAGGCTGTCAAAATTGTCAAGAACATATCGCATATCGTTATCGTAATACGGAAGGTACGTCGGCGCGTTCATCAATACTGCTTCCTCTCCAAGATAGTACTTTATCATTTTCGGTACAAAGTAATAGATGCCCTTGTCATCCGCGACGCCGTTACCGGGCGCGTTGAGCAAGGCGACGTTGCCCTTTTTGTACGCTTCGAAAATATGAGGAATTCCGATAACGCTTTCCTCATAGAAGGTCATCGGGTCAAGATATTCGTCGGATATACGTCTGTAAACCGCACCGACTCTCTGTTTTTTTTCGTTATAATCAATGTAGTAAAGATTATCGTTTTCACAGACAATCTCCTTGCCAGTTGTAAGAACGGCGCCTGTTTTTTCAGCGAGATAAGAATGCTCAAAAAACGCCGCGTTATATCTTCCGGGCGACAGAATCACGTTGATTCCGCCCGTGTTTACATAGTCCATCACCTCTTTGAGCATATCGGCATAGTTGCGGTTATCGACTACGCCTGTCTCAGAGAACGCGTCCGGAGCACTTCTTCGCTGCAGTTCTCGCGCTATCATAGGGTATGACGCGCCCGAGGGCACGCGTAGATTGTCCTCAAGAATATACCAGTTGTTATCCTTTGACTGAACCAAATCGATACCCGAAATATGGCTGTAAATATTTTTCGGAGGCGTTACGCCATCGCAGGGAGGCAAAAAGCCCTTTGCCGAGTAAATAAACTCCTCGGGAATAACACCGTCCCTGACAATCCGTTTTTCTCCGTAAATATCGGACAAAAAGCAATTCAGCGCGTTAACACGCTGCTTCAAGCCTTTTTCCAAAAATTTATATTCGCCGTTTTTGATGATTCTCGGAATCGGGTCAAAAGGAAAAAGCTGCTCCTTGAATTCTCCGTTTTTATATATTCCGAACTTTACGCCGTACCTTGCAAGCAAACGGTTAATTGTTTCCGCGTTTTTGATGAGTTCATTCATAGCCATTCCTCCGTATATAGAAAAAGCGCCTTTCACTTCCGTGAAAAACGCCTTTGTTTATGTGAGTATTCTATCATTATTTCCCAATATTGTCAATATGTTTCTGCAAGTATCAATTAATAATATTTCATTTTTATGCAAATTGGATTTAAAATACTTAAATTTCTCAAAAGAATCTGAATAATTAGATTGTGTATCCTTCATAACCGAAGATAACCATAATGCTCTTATGAATCTCGGCAACACGTTTTGCCAGGGGTTCCCTTTGGCTGTCAGACTGATGGTTGAAGCGATGAGCAGCGAGAAAACCTGACGCGCCCTGTTTCGCCCCGTGTTGCGCGAAAAAATCTGTGGGAGTTGTACCCGACAACGCCCAGCAAACCACACACAGCCGATTTGTGGCGGCGTGTGGGCGCAAAAAAGCACAAGCTCAGAATCAAACCGGTTTCTGAACTTGTGCCTTTTTGACGTTCAAAAACTGAGACGCTGTAGTCAAAGAATACGGAATTTATTTATCCTTCCTCTTTCTGTTCGGGAAACAGCCCTCAAGCCAGTCGATGTACTCCTCGGTAGTTATATTTCCGGCAGAGCATTCGTCACGCTTGACAAGCGCCTTATACTTCCATTTTTTGAAATCATTTTTCTTGATTTGCTTAACTTTTACGCGAGCGTAGTAACGGCGATAATATTTCCTATAGATTGGCAGAGCCTCGTTCTTTTCCATTTTCAGCTTATAGTTTTCCTCGGCAGCGAGGTCACGGCAGGAACGCAATTCGCCTAAATGAATCCGGTTGCAGTATCGCGCGTCATAGTTGCCTTTGTATGTAAACCACTGCCCGCAGCGTTCGCAGCACTTTAAATTGACTTTGTATTCGATCAGCTTGCAAAGCTCATGCTCCAAGAATTCATGCAGGCTCTCGCACCGATAACGGAGAACCGGATTGTGATTATAGTTATGAAAATATATTAGTGTGGCTACGTCTATGTCGTGTTCCTGCGCAAAATCAGCAAATGCTGAAAAATCATAATTCAACGGAGATTTTTTGTCTCCCATTATCAACCGCTGTTCTTCGTTGAATTCAACGAAGGGCGGCATATTATTTATCTTCCGATAAAGATAATACCGCGCGGAAGCCGTCATATCGCCCAGCACCTCAGAATAATACTTCGATTCAAAACAGAACTCCAGAATATCCCGGTATTCCTTTTGCAGCATTATCAGATATTTATAGTAGTCAAGCATAGCCGCCGCCAAATCCGCATCCTGCGTAATAGCCGGCGGAAACAACGCGGAAGCGGTCGACCCAAACGCCAAGTGATTGATCAGCCATTTATAGTTGCGGTAGATTTGATAACGATTAATCATATCCTGCATTTCATTGTCAGCATTTGGTAAATCAATATCTTCATACATTCGAAGGCTTACTTTGACCTCCTTGTACAGCGAATCGAAATCTGCGTAAACAAATTCAAACAATGCTTCACCCAACGGCAGAGTAACCTTGCAGCCGCTGAGAGGATTGTTTTTTTGCTGAGGTTCAATGTCGGGGTTGTGCTCATAAAACATTTTTTCAAATTCATCGATCTCGGTTGAGTCAACCGGAAACCGAATGTTGTCAAGCCACTCCGAGTTATCATCATCGCTGTGAGCTTGTATGGAACGTGCCCGATCTTTTGAATTTATGCAGAGCGTGACAAATTCATCGTCATTAGATTTCATAAGCTCGGTTGAGTTGTTGCCGCTATGGTATGTAACATAAACCATACCATCATTAAACGCAACATTCTCTGTTCCTGTTCGTTCCAGTAAATACTCTTCATATTCAGATAACTGATAATTTTTTAAATCCATTTTGATACCTCGTTTTGTACAATCCAAATTTTGCAATAAATCGGCAATCTAACTGAGTCTAATTTATATTGTATAAAACTATTGAAACTTTGTCAAGACTCGCTATAATAAAAATTGTAAGAACGTTCTGAACTTTATAAAAATGAGGTGAAGTCATATATCTGACTACGACATTTATGATTTAGACATCAGAAAAACATTCAACTCCATTGACGGAGACACGCTTCTTGATATGGACTTGCCTGCGACAAAATTTGTGATTAAAGAGTTGTTGCCGCAAGGACTTGCTATTATCGGCGGCGCACCGAAAGTCGGCAAGTCTTGGCTGATGCTTGACTGGTGCGTTCGTATTGCGAAGGGCGAAACAATATGGAACTTTCCTACTACGAAAGGAACAACGCTCTATGTCAGTCTTGAAGATACCGCAAGCAGGTTGCAGGAAAGACTGCTGTCCGTTACCGACGAGGCTCCCAATGTTTTCTTTACAACATTCAGCTTCAAAATCGGTGAAGGGCTTGAAGAACAAATAAAAAGTTTTGTTGCTGACCATCCGGGTACGGCTTTGATTGTCATTGATACGTTCCAGATGATTCGTAACACAGGGAGCGAGGTCAGTTACGCAAGCGACTATAACGAGATTGAAATTCTCAAAAAGCTCACGGAAGAATTGAAAATCACCATTCTTCTTGTTCATCATCTTCGCAAGCAGGGTGACAGCGACCCGTTCAATATGCTGTCGGGTACAAACGGACTTGCCGGTGGTGTGGACACAATGTTCGTTCTCGACAAGAGCAAGCGCTGTTCCGCAAACGCTACGCTGTACTGCTCAGGGCGCGACATTGAGGACAGGGAGATTGAACTTTGCTTTGACAAGGACAACTGTGTCTGGAATTTCGTTTCCGACAGCTCGGATAATCCCGAAATGCTGCTGCCGGATGATATCTGTCTGCTGATTGAGTTCATGAAAAAGAAGCTTTCTTTTGAAGGCTCGAATACAGATTTTACAAACGAATTTATTTCCTTCTGCGGTAAGGAATTCAGCGCCAAATCCTTGAAGCGCAGGATGAACAGATACCGCAGAGAGCTTGAAGAAAACGGAGTCGAGTTTCAATCAAACCGCAGTAACGGTAAAAGAATTCTCAGTATCGGCTACACACCCAAAAGTGACGATAGTGACGTTAAGGACGATAAAATTACCGCCCCCGAAAATGTCGTCAATATCGTCCCTGTCGTCCCTGAACGTGCGTCTTAGCCCTAGTATGCAACGCAGGTATTATTAACGGCAGCTTAAAACGCAGGAATAATTAAATAGCCGTAACAAACGAGGGGTTGGGTTACGCAGGTCACAGACTTCGGTCTGTGGCAAGCATCGCATTCGTCTGGTCGCGATGCTCCCTGCCGATGCAGCTTGGCGGGAGTACCCGCACCCCTTTGTTACGGCGGAAAGGACAAAATGAAGGATAGAAAACTAAGTATAAGAATAAGCGAAAAGGATTTACAAACGCTTCATCACAAGGCTGATAAGGCAAATCTATCAATAACAGATTACGTTACTAAATGTTGTTTAGGTAAACAGATTTTTGTTATCGACGGCTTGGACGAAGTCATCCGTCAGCAAAAAGCTATCGGCAGAAATCTTAATCAGCTCACCACTCTATGTAATATGGGCAAGGTTGATTTAGTAAATCTGCAGCCGCTGACAGATGAATACGCCAAGCTAAATCAAACGCTGACCGAGTTGCTCGACCGAAAGAGGTGGGCGGCATAGCGGTTATCAATTTTATATCGCGGCAGAAAACACAGACGAGGCAAGGGCTGAAAGCTCTGCTAAATTATTGTTCTCGCAATGCTAAGACCACTTACAACGGCAACCGGTTGGTGACAGGCGTGAACTGTGTTGCTCAGTCAGCCTACAACGAAATGATTAACACCAAGCTCCGGTACAAGAAAGCTGACGGACGGATGTATTATCATCTGCTCCAAGCCTTTCACCCGGATGAAAATCTAACTCCCGAAACAGCGCACGAAATCGCGTTGAGATTCGCGGAGGAAAATTTTCCCGGCTACGAGGTGTTAGTTGCTACACACGTTGACCGTAATCATATTCATTCGCATTTGGTCATCAATTCCGTGAACGCCGAGAGCGGGTACAAATACCATTCCGACAACAAAGAGATTCAGAGGCTTCGTGATTCCTCGGACAAGCTGTGTTTGAAATACGGATTGTCGGTAATCGAATCCGCTCCGTCCAAAACAAAAGGTATGTCCTCAAGAGAGTACAGGTCAGCCGATAAAGGACGGAGCTGGAAATTAGATTTGGCTATGGCGATTGATGAAGCGATGTGCTACGCCGTCAGCAAAGAGCACTTCATTCAGCTGATGGAACTGGAAGGCTACCAAGTGAAATGGAGCGATACCCGGAAATATATCACCTACACTTGCCCACACGGAATGAAGTGCAGGGATAACAAATTGCACGAGGAAAAATATTTGAAGGAGGCTATGACCGATGAGTTCAGAATCAGGAAGAAAATCGCCGAGAGAATTGAAGGCTCAGGCCAAAATGAACTTAGCGCAGGCAGCTCAAACCGAAACCTACGTTTCAATCACGGAGAAGAACTGGAGAGCACTGATACAATCACAACAAACACAGATAGATATGCTGAGTACGATTATGGATACGATAGAAACACTGGCAACGTGGAGCGAACTCTCGGAGATGCAGCAGGAGCAGTTGGACAAGCTGACTTCTCACGCAGAGGAAACACAGCAAACGCTGACAGAATTTCAGGATACGCTTCAACAGCAAGCGGAGCAGATTCAGATGGCGACCTCGACCTCTCTGGAGAACTTCCAATCACAGGCTGGGAAAGCGAACGAGGAATTCTCGAAGAAGCTCTATTCTGCAGAGGAACAAACCAAAATCAGCCTGAAGAAACTAATTTGGGTTTCTCTTATCCCGACGATTCTCTTAATCATCTGGGAAGTGATTCGGCATATTTGGCTGCTGAAGTAATTAATATTATCGACAACGATACTCACATTGAGGATTGTACTACAATGAAAAAACCGCGCCATGAGCATAAAAATACTCTGGGCGGTATGTAGGGAAAGGATTTTTGTATGGATGAAATCAGAATTATAAAACAACCGGACTATCAACCTTCCGTAGCGGCGGCTATTAATCGGAGAACTTACTTCAAGATAGAAAACTGTCAGCTTATCACTCAGCACCAATACACTATCGGTAAAAAGGATTATGTTGTAAATTCCATTTTTGATTTAGGCAACAAGCACACTGTTATCGACGGTGTGAAGCGGCTTATCGATAATAATTTTGACAGCGCGGCCTAAATAGGTCTGGACATTTCAGCCGATTGGGAGTATTGTAGTGTTGCGAAAACTCGCAGACTCCCAATCGGTTTGACAACAGAAAGGAGAAAATTTATTATGTCAAACCAAGATAAAATAACCGCGCTGTACTGCCGCTTATCAAAGGACGACCTCAATGTTGGTGACAGCGACAGCATTGTGCACCAAAGAGCAATCCTCGAAAAGTACGCTGAGGATAATTGCTTCCCAAATATCCGCGTGTTTGTTGATGACGGCTACTCGGGCGTTAGCTTTGACCGCCCCGGCTTTCAGGAGATGTATAAGCTGATTGAAGCCGGCAAGGTCGGAATCGTTATCACGAAAGACTTATCCCGACTCGGCAGGAACTATATCGAGGTCGGAAACTATACTGAGTTCATCTTTCCGAGATACAGCGTAAGGTATATTGCCATCAACGATAACTATGACTCGCTGTTCAGCGACAACAACGAGCTTGCGCCATTCAAAAATCTGTTCAACGAGTGGTACGCCCGCGACACGAGCAAGAAAATCCGCTCTGTATTCAAGGCGAAAGCCGAGCGTGGTGAACGTCTGGGTACTACAATCCCGTATGGTTACCGCCGCGACCCCAACAGCGGAAAAGAATGTCATCTCCTCATTAACGAAGAAACCGCGCCTGTGGTAAAAATGATATTCGCAATGTGTGCCGAGGGAATCGGACCGTGTAATATTGCGAAAGTACTGCAAGAAAATAAGATTCTAAAGCCCACATTCTATCGCTTCCAAAAGGAAGGTAAGTATGGCACGAGAACGGATACAGAAAACCCGTACTCATGGACATCACGCACGATTGCTGATATGCTTGATAACGAAATTTATCTCGGGCACACAATCAACTGCCGTACAAGGATCGCTTCGTTCAAGGACAAACGCACAATCAAGGTTCCGAAGGAAGAACAGCTCCGCTTCGAGAATACCCATGAACCGATTATCGACCAAGAAACATGGGATATTGTCCGCAAGGTGCGCGAAGGCAGAATACGCCAAACCCGTATAGGTGAAATCAATAAATACAGCGGACTTATCTATTGTGCCGACTGCGGCAAAAAGCATTATTTCGTCCGGGGTAAAACAGTGAAGCGTGAGAATTATAATTTTATCTGCGGAAACTACCGCAAGCATTTAGGCGAGGAGAAGTGCACTCCCCACTCAATCCGAGAGGTGGTTCTTGATGAAATCGTACTCGAAGAAATCAACAAGGCGCTCTACTACGCGAGGAACAACACAAAGGAGTTTACCGATTATATCAGTAAAAAGACTTCCTCGCAGTATAGGAAAGAACTGAATTCAAAAACTGCTGAACTGTCGAAAGCGGAAAAGCGAATCGTTGAGTTAAAATCTCTGTTCAAGCGCTTGTATGAGGATAACGTTCTCGGACGTATCAGCGATGAGCAGTACAGAATGCTGTCAGTTGACTACAACGATGAGCAGAAGGAGCTTGAAGCATCAATTCCCGAGCTTCAAAAAGAAATCGGTACACTCAAAAACGAGTGTACCAATGTACAGAAGTTCCTTGACATTGTCAGGAAATATGTATGTGTGCAGGAGCTGACGCCCGAGGTACTGAGAACCTTCATCAGCAAAATCGTCGTTCACGAGCGTGAGAAAAAACACAGCCAAACCTCTCCGCAGCAAATCGATATCTACTTCCGCTACATCGGAACATTCGCTCTGCCGAGCGAAATCAACCAAGCAGAAGAAAAAACGCATGACGAAAGGCGGACAGCCTGAGCTGTCCGCCTACACATAGGGCACCGCCTTAAACTGAAAACATCCTTTTCGGAATCAGCCTTATTGTCACTTCCTTTTGTTGTGGTTTATATAATCTGATTTTGTAATTTCAAGCTCGATTATTAAAAAAATCATACGGTAATTTCAATTAAGTTTCCTTCAATACCGACAATACAGCTTTCATAATAGCCGTCACCCGTAACTCTCGGTCCGCTCAACACTTCATAACCGTCAGACTTCATTTTTTCAGTGAGTTCATCAACAGCAGTTCTGCTTCCTACGCTAAAAGCAATATGTACATATCCTGTACCTGACAATTTGTCTGTGGTATCATTTAGGCTTGGTTTGTTCATAATTTCAAGCCTTGTATCATCTTCAAAACTTAAAAAATACGAACGGAAATCTGTTTTTTTATTATGATATTTTTCACTTGGTACTGCATTAAAATATTTTATAAAAAAGTTTTTTGCATCTTCAAGATTTTCCACATACATTGCAATATGTTCAATACGCATTTACTTATTTCTCCTGTTTGCATAATCTGTTTGCTGTTACAAAGTTATTGCGATACACAATTTTAATCACATCAAAAAATATGTGATTAAACAAAAACATTCATCAAGGCGGGCGTCCAATGAACGCCCCTACGAGATTGTTCTTTTATAGAATTTTGTTTATATAATGATTTGCAATACAAATCAATACGAATACGGTCGGGAATGTGGAGTTTGTTCTACACAAAACTTTCTTCCCGACCAAAATTTTCAATTTTCCATTAAAGCGTAAGCTTAAATCATCCAATACCAATACTTGTCCTGATTGTTTTCCGAAAGGTCGGGACTGAACTGGAGTTCGGGGTTTTTAATGCTTACTTTCATGCCCTCAGTAATTGAGTTCACGATAAAGGCATTACCGCCGATTGTTGCACCCTTGCCGATTACGGTTTCACCGCCGAGGATAGTTGTACCCGAATAGATTGTAACATTATCACGGATAGTAGGATGTCTTTTAACGCCTTTAAGCTGCTGACCTTTTCTTGTTGACAACGCACCGAGGGTTACACCCTGATAGATTTTTACATTCTCGCCTATCTCGGTAGTTTCACCGATTACGATGCCTGTGCCGTGGTCGATGAAGAAATACTTGCCGATTGTCGCACCCGGGTGAATATCAATTCCCGTAAGTCCGTGTGCGTACTCCGAAAGCACTCTCGGAATCATCGGGATTTTAAGCTTCCACAATTCATGCGCCACTCTGTAAACCGTGATTGCAAAAAATCCGGGATAGCAAAGAATGATTTCATCCGTACTGTATGCGGCAGGATCGCCGTTAAAGGCCGCAACAACATCTGTTGCAAGATAATCACGGATTGACGGAATCTTTGAAAGAAACTCATAAACCAGCTTTTCTGACTTTTCCATAACCTCGTCATATGAAAGGTCGTTGCACTTTTCGCAACCCTTTAATGCCTTTGCAATCTGCTTTTTAAGGTTGTACTGAATAAATTCTATTCTGTCGCCTACAATATAGCCGATGTATTCTTCTCTTACTCTGTTCTTGTCAAAGTAGCCCGGAAACAACAGCTTGCGGATTTCTTCAAGCACCTGAATAAGCACAGATTTGTTGATAATGTTATCCTCCGAAAGTCTGCAAGTCTGTTCATGCTTTGAATAGCTTTCGAGAATTTCATTGACTGTTTTATTTATATTATCATTCATATGAATACTCCTTTTTCAAAATCCTGTTTAATTCACTTACGGGAAGTCCGACAACATTAAAATAGTCGCCGTCAATCTTCTTTACAAGCAGAGAACCTTTGCCCTGTATTCCGTATGCACCTGCCTTATCAAAAGGCTCGCCCGTTGCAATGTACTCCTCTATTTCCGAATCGGAAAGTTCAAAAAATTCAACAAGCGTTACATTGGAAAATGATTTTACAACACCGTTTTTGACGGTACAACAACCCGTGATAACCTTGTGCTGTCTGCCCGAAAGCAGTTTTAACATATTCTCGGCATCCTCCCTGTTCTTAGGTTTGCCGAGCATTTTGCCGTCAACAAAAACTCCCGTGTCACAACCGATTACAATATCTTTTTCATAACCGTTTTTTGAAATATGCAATGCCTTTTTGACGGCAAGATATTCGGGACGCTTTTCAAGCGGAACATTGTTCTCAACCGTTTCGTCAATGTCTGCGGGAACAATTTTAAAATCGGTTGTTATAAAACTTAAAAGCTCTTTTCTTCGTGGTGAAGCAGATGCAAGTACAATCATAATCTATCTCCGTAAAATTACTTTTGACTATTGTAACATAAAACCGAAATAAATAAAAGGTGATTATACAAAAAACACAAAATGTACAGCAATAATCAGCTATTCGGATTGACCTCACTCCGTACTTTGTATTGACAATAATTTTGCAAAGTGTTATATTTAAGGACAGCGGTAATCCGCATTAATAAGCACAATTCAACGAAAGGAAATGAAATATATGGCTAACATTAAGCTTCCTGTTCCCGTAACGCTTCTTACAGGTTATCTCGGTGCAGGCAAAACTACTCTTATCAACCATGTCCTCGGCAATCAGGAGGGCTACAAGTGTGCCGTTATCGTAAATGATATCGGTGAAGTAAACATTGACGCAGAGCTTATTCAAAAGGCAGGCGTTGTTACTCAGAAAGATACAAACCTTGTTCCGCTTACAAACGGCTGTATCTGCTGTACTTTGAGCGTTGACCTTATCAACCAGATTACAGACCTTGTAAAGTCAGGCAAGTTTGACTACATTCTCATTGAGGCGAGCGGTATTTGCGAACCCCTTCCAATTGCACAGTCAATCTCAGTTCTTGAGGGCGATAAGGAAAACAATATTCCCGAGCTTGTCCGTCTTGACAACATTGTTACAGTTGTTGACGCACTCCGTATGGCAACGGAATTCGGCTGCGGTGATGATCTCCTCAAGGAAGATGTTGACGAAGAGGATGTTGAAAGTCTTCTTATCCAGCAGATTGAGTTCTGTTCAACAATCATCCTCAACAAGGTTGACAAGGTAACAGAGGAACAGCTCAAGAGAGTTAAGGCTATGATTAAGACACTTCAGCCAAAGGCACGAATTATTGAATCACAGTTTGGCAAGGTTGAAGTTAAGGATATTCTCGATACAAAGTGCTTTAATTTTGAAGAAACAGCCGCATCCGCAGGTTGGGCTCAGATTTATGATAAGGATGAAGATGACGAGGATACAGACCGTCACGGTCATCATCACCACCATCACCACCACGATGAAGACCATGACGAACACGAGCATCACGATCATGACCATGATGAGGACGGTCTTGACCACTCTCATTGCGACCACGAACACGGCCATTGCTGTCACCACGACCACGATCATGAGGACGGCGAAGAAGAATACGGCATCGGTTCATTTGTTTACCACCGCATTCGTCCTTTCAATCAGGACAAGCTCCAGCAGTTTGTTGAGAACTGGCCAAAGAGCGTAGTCCGTGCAAAGGGTGTTCTTTGGTTTGATGACAAGAGAGAAGATGTTTATGTATTCGAGCAGGCAGGCGTTCAGATTACTGCTACGGAACAGGGCAAGTGGCTTGCCGCATTCCCAAAGAAACAGCAGAAGCTCTATCTTGCAGAGTATCCGGATATGGCTGAAAAGTGGGACGAAAAATACGGCGACAGAGAAATCAAGCTTGTATTCATCGGTCAGCATATGGACAGGCACGCAATTGTTGATGCGCTTGACGAGTGTCTTTCAGACTGATAAAATCTTATAAAAATTGAGGGCAACGGAATTCCGCTGCCCTTGTTTTTTGGTTGGATATACAAAAACGGCAGTCCGATTTGGACTGCCGAAATTTTTGCACCGTTAAGTTTTATTACTTTGATGACTCTGAATCAGAAGATTCGGGCTTGAAGTTAGCGTCAAATGTGAAAACGAGCTTTGTACCGTCTTTTTCCATTGTAATAACACCGTCTTTGAGTGTGTATGGAATGCTCTCGCTCCCTATTGTAAAGTTCTTGTCATCGTATGTGAACTCCTGCTCCTGACCGGCTGCAGAAAGCTTAGCCTTGCCGTCTTCTTTAAGAAGAATGTAGCCTTTGTCCATACCGACAGCGGCAAGAGTACTGCTGTCAAAGCTCATACCGCTTGCTTCTGCACTTGTAAGCTTGTAATAGCCGAGTGTTGAATTACCGCAAGCTGTAAGTGAAAGCACCATAAGAAGTGCCATAACAGCCGCAACGCTGATTGTGAAAATTCTTTTCATTTGTTTTTCCTCCGTTTTCCCTATCGGGATTTCTCATTTTTTCAGGCTTTGTGCCTTTGTCAGTGAATGACACGATTATTATAGCACAATGGCATAAACTTTTCAAGGTTATTTGTAAAAATATGTAAAAAAGCACCCTTTCGAGTGCTTTTCTCACCTAATATTCAGTTATCAGTTGAACCTTGACAAAAATGCCTGGGTTCTTGGATTTTGCGGATTGTTGATTACCTGTTCGGGAGTACCTTCTTCGGCAATTACACCGTCAGCCATAAAAATGATCTTGTCGGCAACATCTCTTGCAAACTCAATTTCGTGAGTTACAACAATCATTGTGCTGTCGGAGGTTTTAAGACTGCGGATAACATTAAGCACCTCACCCGTGAGTTCGGGATCAAGTGCGGAGGTAGGCTCGTCGAAGCAGAGAACATCGGGATTGAGTGCAAGCGCTCTTGCAATTGCAACACGCTGTTGCTGACCGCCGCTGAGGTTACACGGATATGACTCGCTCTTTTCGGAAAGGCCTACCCTTTCAAGCAAAGACTTTGCATTGCTCTTGATAATTTCAAGAGCCTCTTTATAGCTTTTTGCGCCCATATATTCGCCTGTCTGCTTTATCTGCTCTTTTGCGGCAAGCTTTGGAGCAAGCATAATATTCTCGATAACCGTATATTGCGGAAACAGGTTAAATGACTGGAACACAAGTCCGAAATGAAGCCGTCTTTTTCTGATTTCGCTGTCGCTCTTTGCAGAGCTGTCATTGCTGTCAAAAAGCACCTTGTCATTGACGGAAATCTTGCCGTTGCTCGGAGTTTCAAGAAAATTAAGACACCTTAACAGCGTAGTCTTGCCCGAACCCGATGAGCCGATAATCGCAAGCACCTCGCCCTTTTTAAGAGAAAAGCTGATATCTTTCAAAACCTCTGTTTTGCCGTAGCTTTTACGGATGTTTTCAACATTTAACAAAGACATAACCTTTCCCCCTTAACCCTTGTAGTAATCAAGCTTTTTCTCGATAAATGAGAAAAGCAAGGTAAGAATTCCGCAGAATGCGAGGAAGAATACTGCCGAATAGAAAAGCGGCCAGATGAGTCCCTGCATTGAGAAGTCCTTTGCTCTCATAAGAATTTCCGGAATTGCGATAACGCTTGAAAGTGAGGTATCCTTTACAAGAGTGATAATTTCGTTGCCCATGGGTGCAGTAATTTTCTTTACAACCTGCAAAAGCACAACCTTAAAGAAAATCTGACCCTTTGTCATGCCGAGCACCTGACCTGCCTCGTACTGTCCCTTTGGAACAGACTCGATACCGCCACGGAAGATTTCAGAAAAATATGCGGCATAATTGATTATAAATGCGATAAGTGCGGCATTCATTCGTGCAAATGTCACACTGCCGTTTGACACAAGCGGCGGAACATAGAACACTACGAAAAGCTGGAGCATCAGCGGAGTACCTCTGATTATCCACACAAATGTTTTTGTCAGCCATTTTAACGGCTTGAATTTTGACATTGAACCCATTGAGATAATAAGTCCGAGCGGAATTGCCGCAAGCAGGGTTACAATGAAAATTATACAGTTTTCGCCGAATCCCTCAAGCAACTGACCGCTTACATTAAAAAATTGATCCATTTTATATACCACTCTATCCAAGTATTTTCAGTTTTGAATATATCAAAAGGCTTACATACTTTGAACCTGTAAATTTATAATCAATAAAAAGCACAACGGGCGAACATAGTCCGCCCTGTATGTACAAACTTATTTTAATTAAATTATTTCTTTTTTACAAGAAGAAGATCCTGAAGGCTGTACTTCTCTGCAATCTTATCAAGTGTGCCGTCATCGGCAACTGCCTGAATAGCATCGTTAAGCTGTTTGAGTGTTTCGGGGCTGTCCTTGCGAAGTGCAATACCGTACTGCTCAGGTGAAAAGTCCTTGCCGTCAACAACCTTGAGGTCAGCGTAGTCAGAACCGCTCTTGAGTGTACCGATTGACATTACATAGTCGATAACCGCAACATCTGCTGTGCCTGACTTAACCTCGAGAAGAGCCTTAGCCTGTGCGTCAACTGAAACATACTTTGCACTTGAGAAGAACTCGTCTGTCTGAGCAACAGTTTCACCTGCTGACTTCTTCTCTGCAACTACTGTCTTATCCTTGAGGTCATCTGCTGACTTGATTTTGTCTGCAACATCAGATTTTGCAACCATAACCTGCTTGTTTTCCATATAAGGAGTTGAAATATCCATTGTTGTCTTTCTGTCGTCATCAATTGTAAGACCGTTCCAGATGCAGTCGATTGTCTTTGAGTTAAGCTCAACCTCTTTTGAATCCCAGTCAATTTTCTGGAACTTTGGAGTAACACCCATTTTCTCGCAAACTGCCTCTGCAAACTCAGTTTCAAAACCTGTAAGCTTGCCGTCTGCATCAAGGTAGTTCATCGGCTCAAAATATGTAACACCGATAACAAACTCTCCCTTGTTTGAGATATAATCCCAGTCCGTTGCAGAAGAACCGCAACCTACAAAAATTGACGCTGACATTGCACCTGCAAGAAGTACAGAAAGTAACTTTTTCTTTTTCATAATTATTCCTCCGTAATCTGATATACTCTCTACCTATGTTCTGCAAATCACCTTGCAAAACAATCTCTGTATATTATACATTAGTGCGTTAGCAAAGTAAAGTGTTTTCGAGAAATTTGCCGAAGAATTTTATTCCAATCGCAGGCATATTATTGCATAAAAGAATTATTCTTTCAAGAGGTGATTAATTTGTCGGGAAATCACAATAAAAATCACTTTGCGGCGGCATACATAAGAGTGTCAACCGAAAATCAAACTGAGCTTTCACCGTCAAGTCAGCTGAAAATCATCAGAAAATTTGCAGATGAAAAAGGCTATCTGATTGATGAGGATTTCATTTTTCGTGACAACGGAATTTCGGGAAGATATGCCGACAAGCGACCTGAATTTAACCGAATGATAAGCCTTGCAAAGCAAAAGCCTCCCCTGTTTTCAGCCGTACTTGTCTGGAAATTTTCACGATTCGCCCGCAATCAGGAGGAAAGCATTTTCTATAAATCGCTGTTGAGAAAAAACGGTATTGAAGTCATCAGCGTGTCCGAACCCGTTGATGACGGTCCCTTCGGAAAGCTGATTGAACGCATTATCGAATGGTCGGACGAATATTATTCGATTCGACTTTCGGGTGAGGTAAGGCGAGGAATGACCGAAAAAGCCGAGCGTGGCGGCATCGTCAGCATTGCGCCCTTTGGCTATAAGGTGACAGACGGAAGGCTTGTGGTTGACGCCGAAAAAGCACGGATTGTCAGTAAAATTTTTGCCGATTTTTTGAATAATAAAGATATAAATATGATTTGTGACAACTTGAACTCAGCAAAAATTAAAACTTCCAAAGGCAATAATTGGGATTGCCGTGCCGTTGAATATATTCTGCAAAATCCCGTTTATATCGGCAAAATCAGGTGGAATCCAATCTGCAAAACAGGCAGAGATTTCTATAACGAAAATTTGATAATTTCAAACGGCACTCACGAACCGATTGTTGATGAAGTAATTTTTGAACAAACAAGGCAAATATTATTCTTACAAAGAATAATAAGCAAAGAACATTCCCATAAACAAACCGAAATCAGACACCTTATTCAAAATCTTGTCAAATGTTCAAACTGCAATTCAACCCTCGTTCCGATTAAAAATAATTTTCTCCAATGCTCCGCCTACATTCACGGCAACTGCCATTCATCGCACAGCGTAAGAATTGAAAAGATTGAAAAAATTGTAATTAAAGCAATCAATATTCTTATAAAGAATAATTTGATCAATGATGCTTTCACGATTAAAGAAACTTATCCCTTAAAAACGCAAAACGACTTACTATCCATAATTATAAAAAGAATAATATTTGACCGCAAAGCCTCCCACCTCAACATATTTCTCAGTCAAAGTAAGTAACATTCTGCCATACGGCGGTCCGGACGGTGAGTTGGGTGCGTCATTGCGATATCTGAGTCAACGATTTGCAATGCCATTGCCAGAACTCAAGGGCACTCTCACCGACATAGGTTCAGAAGTACCTTGGTTGGAAAACTTTTCATTATAGCTGTCAATTTCAGCCTTGCCGCAGAGAATTTTTGCACTCCACTTGTCGGGAATGAATCTAAGGTGAATGTCAATCTCACGATTTTTACCGACTACGATTTTATCTACTATGTTGCGATAAAATGTATCGCTCCACTCTTCACCAATTATGATTGAATTTACATAAGCTTTAATTTCACTGATTATTTTTTCCTTGTCCGTAAGCATACTGCTGTGGGCTTTTTCTTTTTGCAGTTTTTCGGATATTGTTTCGTATTCTGCTTTGAGGCGTTCGCAGGCTTTGCGGTAATCCGAGGTCTCTATATCACCCGACAGGCACATATCAAGCAGTTTTTGCTTTTTGTTTTCTATCTTTTCAAGCTCGTTTTCGAAATAGGTTATGTTGTCTTTCTCTTTATCGGATTTCAGAACATCAGACACGATTTGCAATATGCTTTCTAAAATTTTATCTCTATCTTTCATAATATCTGAAAAAATATGTTGCAGGATTGAACGAATGTCCTTTTCATTTATTGAAACATTTGAACAGCCGACCTTTTCATTATTTTTGTTTATTCGCTCCTTGCCGTACTTCTGATTCTGAATACAGACCCAGCTTTCATTCTGATTTCCATTTGATGAAGTCTTTTTGCGGTGGATAAAGGTTGAACCGCACTGGGCGCAGATTATTTTCCCCGACAGAGCGTATCGGTTTGCAAATCCGTTTTTTGTGCCGTGAAGCTTTTTTCGGCGTTCAAGCTCTCGTTGCGTTGCTTCAAACATTTCTCTTGAAATTATCGGCTCATGATGATTTCGGATTGTCACATACTCAACCTCACCCTTGTTGTACTTTTTGTTGTGCGACAGATAATCAGGCGTGTAGGTTTTCTGCTGAATCAAATCACCGCAGTACTTTTCATTTTTGAGGATTCTCAATATCACCGTGTACGACCAATCCTTCATATAGGTTGAGGTCTTGATTCCTGCATCCCGCAACTCCTTTGCAATAATGTGAGTTCCTTTGCCCTCGTTGAGAAATTTATGATAAATCAATCTGACGGTTTCCGCTCCCTCTTGATTTATGTACAGCTTTCCGTCACGAACATCGTAGCCGAGCATATTTCTGCCGAACACAACTCCCTGCTCCATCATTCTGCGTTGTCCCCATTTTACTCTGTCGGAGGTTTTGCGGCTCTCCTCCTGAGCTATCGAGGACATAATCGTCAGTCGAAGCTCTGCGTCAGCGTCAAGCGTGTTGATATTGTCATTCATAAAAATCACGCCTATGCCATAGCTTTTCAGTTCTCTTGTGTAGCCAATGCTGTCAAGAGTGTTTCGAGCAAATCGGCTGATTTCCTTTGTAATAATCAAATCAAACTTTTTTGCTTTTGCATCTTCTATCATTCGGTTGAATGATGCTCGCTTTTTTGTACTCGTTCCACTGATTCCCTCGTCAACATAAATTTCGTAAAGCTCCCACAACGGATTGCGTTTTATATACTCATTGAAATATCTTTGCTGACTTTCAAGTGAATTTGCCTGATCGAGATTATCGGTTGACACTCGGCAGTAAGCCGCTATCTTTTTGACTTCGTTTTCAAAGTTATTTAACATTTTTATACCTCCTTCGGTAACACAAGTATATTATTAATTCTCACAATGTCCAGAGAAATTTTCAGAGCGACAGTTGTTGTGACACTCTGAAAATTTCACGTTATGGATTTTAATACTAATACCTGATAGAAAGTTGATTAATATTTGCGAGGATAATTTTCACAAGACAAAGCGGAGGACGCCGCAAGGCTGACGCCTTGCAAGGACGACAACGCAGTATTGTGAAAATTAGACCGCAAAGATTTTCTACTTTTTATTAGTTATTAGTATAAGCTTTCAATTTCTTTAGACACTCCTCGTACTGATTCTGAGTAAGATAACCTTGCTCTTGGAGTATGAGGAAGATTGATTTTTTAATTTCATTTTCAAATTCTTTACTAACATTTTTCTGCTCTGCATTTTTATTTCGGTTTTCAAAGATGATTTTCCTTTTCACCTTAAACACCTCGGTAAAAACTATGCAGTTGCAGATTGTCTATATTCTTTCATCATCCTTTCTCTGTTGATTTGGTTAATGATTTTAATAAAAGCATATTATCTCCCTTGTCATACATTTTTGTTCCGTGCTTTTTGGCTTGAACACCTAACTTTTAGATATTATGGAATACATTTAGTAACACTTTTAGAAAAAAGTAACACCTTTTATATTTCCCGAACGGCACTGCCGGACGGTGTATTTCGGCGCAATCGTGCTTGCACGGAATACGCCTTTATCCTGCTATAATACAAACCATAGATATTTGGTAGTAAAATCCTGTATAAATACCGAATATTTATACAGAAAGATTTTGTCTTCTATTCTCCGTATAATTCTTTTATTTAAAGCAGTTTGACTAGTCCTTCTGTAAAATTGTTATCATTCCGTTTATCGGTTTATGATATAATATTTTCATCGGACAGAGGTTCTCTTCTATTATCCTTGTGACTTCTTGTTCACTTAAAGCAGTTTGATACCTCTGCCTTATGAAAATTCATTTATTAGCCGGATGTTGAAGCTTATGCTTTCTTCTAATATCAAAGCAGGTTGTGATTCGTAAGGATTCGAGGAACTGTCCGAAATAATTTTGAAAGGAAAATTTATATGTACATTGTTGGTGTTGACATCGCAAAACGAAGTCATGAAGCTGTTGTTATTGATACAGAAGGTAACATAGTAAAAAAAGCATTCAACTTCAAAAACAATTCCGAAGGCTTCAGGAAATTTTTATCCATACTAGAAAAAATAGGTCAACCTTCAGAATTTATTATTGGAATGGAATCCACCAGCCATTATTGGCTTGCTCTTTTCTCACAATTGGAAAGAAAGGGATTTAAGGTTCACGTTTTTAATCCAATTCAATCGAATGCGTTGCGAGGTATGTATATCAGACAAGTTAAGAATGATGAACACGATTCTTTTATCATTGCTGAGGTAATTAGATTTGGCAGATATACTGAAGGCGGAATTCCTCCTTCAAAACTTTATGAACTCCGAGAAATGTGTAGAGCGAGGTTTTTCATTGTTGATATGGTATCTGACCTAAAAAGAAAAGTCATTTGCATTCTTGACCAAGTTTTTCCTGAGTATGAAAAGATTTTTTCAGATATTTTTGGTCTGACGTCATCCGAACTCTTACGTACCTGTTCAACACCTGAAGAGTTTCTTGATATCGATACTGACAAACTTGCGGAAATTATTAAAACTCAAAGCAACAGACGTTATGGTATCGAAAAAGCCAAAGAAATTAAAAACATTGCTGAAAATTCATTTGGTATTTTAATTGGCATTGATTCTATGAGTTTACTAATCAAACAATATATTGAACACATACGTTTTTCAGAAAAACAGATTAAAGAAATAGATGAACGTATTGCGGAAATGTTTTCTCAGTTTGATACATACATTACAACCATACCGGGAATTGGCTCTGTTCTCGGTGCCACCATATTTAGTGAAATCGGTGATATTTCAAAATTTTCCTCACCAGCCAAACTTGCTGCTTTTGCAGGTATTGATCCGACGGTAAAACAATCTGGTGAATTCACTGCATCTCACAACCATATGTCAAAAAGAGGGTCACCTTATTTAAGAAGAGCACTATGGCAAGCCTCTGTTATCGCAGTAAGATACAATCCCGATTTAAAAATATTTTTTCAGAAAAAACGTGCCGAAGGAAAACCTTATATGAATGTCATCGGTCACGTTACAAGAAAACTAACAAATATTATTTTTGCCGTCTTACGAGACAACAAACCTTATTACAGTAGAACTAACATTGAGAATTAACACTTTGATTTATCAATATTTATCTTAAACCCTTGATTACTTTTTACACATTTTTAAGCAGTAGTCAAGGGTATGCGAAGCATACTTGTTTTACCCTTGATTAGTGCTTTAAAATGTGTATTTTTATTCATTGGGTTTAAGATAATTTCACTTGACAATTTTATAGCCGGCTGCTATAAAATCTCATTTACTTTCCTTTGGAAAAGAGAGATTAGAACAAACAGGAAAGAAATATGTGATAAATGGAAAAGAGATAAAATCTCGTAAAAAAACCAATAATAAATGGTTTGAAACACAAGATAGTATAAGTTATTGGGACGATTTTTCTAAGCAAAAAATCGTTTGGGGTGAGATCTCTGATAAACCCAAATTTGCTTTCGATATCAACGGAGAATACACGCCCGAAGCAACAGCTTTTTTAATGGTGGGGAGTTCATTACCATTTCTTTATTCTTTTCTTAACTCAAATTTATCTGAATATTATTTTTCACAAAACGGGACAACTACAGGAGTCGGCACTGTTAGGTGGAAAAAATTTAAAATTGAACAAATTCCCGTACCAAAAATCGACAATGAAAAAGCTATAGAATTTTCTAATATAGTAAACGAGTTGCTATATCTTGGTGAACCATCAAACGAATTCAAGGAGAAAGTTTCACAGATAAATACGATGATTTATCAATTATTTTGTTTTGATAATAAAGAAATAGCATATATTGAAAGTTTTTGTAATAACAATAAAGAAGACTAAAAATCAGTTTTTCTCTCTGAAATTAGTATTTACGACGTTTTCTATGTATTTTTTCTCTTCTTCATTGATGCCATACATAGCAAACACTATTTCTTCAAGTTCTTTTTCTTTTATTGAGTAATCTTTGTTTCTTTCAGAAATATCGATTATCTCGTATAAAAGGCTTTCAATTATTCTTCTTTCATTTTCATTTGGTTTTGGTACCATTATTGGATCAACTGCTTGAACACTAATCAACAAGTCACCCGTTCCTGTTTTAGGAGCATTACGAAAGAGATAGTTGCCCATTGTTGTATTCAATACTGCTGTTAAAAAAGGTATATCTTTTCCAACGGCAAGGCATGTGCTGTCAAGACAAATAGCACCTGAATTATCAAGACTAAAACGAAGAAGTGAACCTATCCTTTTCCATACCATCTTCTGCTTAGAAAAATCGTCCATATAAGTGCAGTTTCGTAAATTGTAGGGAGTTTCTCCTTTATCTGTTCTTTTACTAAGCGAATCATAAAATTGGTCTAAATGAATCTTTATAGCCGGATAATCATTGATATTAATTGGTGGTATCTTTTTATCCTTTATTCCATTGTGGGTATTTATTAACCATAATTCTGGAGCTTTATAATAGTACCTTGAAATATCTCTGCCTCTTAAAATTGGTCGAATAATTTCAGCAGATTTAGGATCTGCTGCGATTAGTTCATCTTTTTTAGCACTGTCGATAATGAAAGCTTTATTGAAACCCGTTTTTACACCAAAGTTAATTCTAATATCCCATTCTTTTAATGGAGTACCAAAAGTCGCTATTTTTTCTTTAATGCTCTGTTCAATCGGAGAAAGAATGGTCCAACTTTCAGCGTTAAAGAAAGTAATTGCTACACCATTTTGCTCAACATAAACGCTCAAATTATTTAAGCTTTTTTCTTTTACTGCGCATGATAATGTATTATGCTTATTCGGGGACTTTTCAAATGTCAGTATATTTGTCTCAACGGTAACATTATCAAAAATTTGACTACCGGCAAAATCAATAAGTATAGTTGGATTTGTAAAGTCAGCTAAATAACGACGAAGTTTCTCTCCATACGCCGCTCGCATCCACTTATTGCTTGTAATAAATGACAGGATTCCGTTTTTCTTCAATAACTGATTGCCTCTCTCGTAAAACAAGCAATAAATATCTCCCGTTTTTGTGTATGTCGAATATCCTTGGCATTCTAATTTTTCGGACTCGTCCTTCATTTTTTGAAGTTGAATATAAGGCGGATTACCTATAATCACATCAAATCCAATAAACTTTCCATTTTCATCTAAAACTTCAGGAATTTCAAATGCCCATTCAAACGCCCCTTCATAACGATTTAATTTCGAAGTCCTATCTTCAAAAATACTCAATTGCGAATAATTTACTCGAATATTACTTTTTAACGCAGAAATAGAGGTTCGCAGTCTAACTTTTTCTAATTTATCAGAAGTATATTTGTATTTTTTAACGCAATTTTTATATTCCTTTATTGATTTTTTAAGACTTTTCTTTAGTTCTTCATCATCCGTGCTCATAGATTTGCCTATTTCAAATTTTATACTACTTACAAGCGAATTACCGGCTTTGATATTTATATCAATGTTTGGAAGCGTTTCCATAACTCCATGTTTATAATAGGCGTTTTTTAAAAGCTCAATCCAAAGCCGAAGTTGACAAATATGTACAGCTTTAGGATTAATGTCAACTCCAAACAGCATTTCTTCAATAATTATTCTCTTTTCATTAAACAATGTTTCCTGAATTTGCTGAGATAAGTTATTGTTCTTGTCATAAACAAAATCTTCATCCTGTCCATATCTTACACAAAGAACATCATCAAGTACAAAAACGTCAACCTCATTAAGCCTATCGTTGCTTTCATATTTGAACAAAACACCGAGTTGCGCTTTTATAGCAATAATTCTATTAAGAGCAGAAACCAAAAAATGTCCCGAACCAACAGCCGGGTCGCATATTTTTATGGTGTTTATTATAGAGTTAATTTCTTTTGCTGTCGAAAGGGAGGTAATATTAAATTTTACTTCGTCTAAATCATTACACTTCCACTTGTAATGACTATTTATTTTATCAATTACCGTCTTCTCAATAGTCTGTTTGCACATATATTCTGTAATTATGCTCGGGGTATATACAGAACCATCTTTATAACCGTTCAGTTTTTCAAAAATAAGTCCAAGTACAGAAGCATCTATAATTTCACGATTTTTCGTTCTGTTTTCATCGTCTGTTCCTTGAGCAGAGAAATCATAACTATTCAGAAAATTTATTATATATTCTAATAAAGGAATTTCTTTTGGCGCATGTTTCCCAAGAGACGATTTGCTCGCACGATTTACTTTTTCATTTCTGATTTCTTTAATATTTATATCTTCACGTTCAATATCTTGTTGCTCAAACAAAGAACTGTTCAGATACGGAATTTCAGAAAATTGATTATAAAATTGGTCGTCATTGCGCTCTTTCTTGCCGAGGACATTAAAGAAAAGCTTCTGTAAATCACTAAAGCTTTTAATTTTTTTATTATCTAAAATTTTGTATGCATAATCGTTACTGTTAAAGGATATAAGTTGTCCCTCAAACAGCTTAATAAATAAAAGACGATTTATCCAAATAATGATAAGTTCAAAAGTTTTCTCTGTTGCTTCTTTTTTTGAATGGTATATATCATTATAGCCTTTGTCATCCACATAAATGTTGTAAACCTGATTAGCCAATGAATTCTTAATAGATGAATCAATTTGAATGACCGTCTTGTTTTTATTGTTTTCATCCTTTGCCTCTTTCAGTCCCATAATATAAAGCAGTTCGTGGTAGAAATTATTGTTAAGCACATTTGTCTTTGCGTCAACATTGTATCCCTCTTTTAACAAAAACTCCTTGGACAGAATTTTATATAAGTACCTATCTTCTTTTGATTTAAATTTTCGAATATCAAAAAATGTATATACAAGTTTATTTGAGATATTTATTTTATCATAATAATCTTTGATATCATCATAGAATTTCGAAGTATTTTTAGCATAAGTAAGCTTATTGTTTTCGTATTTCCAAAAGAGTTTCTCAAGATAACCGTCACATATCTTATCCAATTCCGTTGCATCTATGATCATCCATGTTAATGCATCTGTAATTATTAAATTTTTCAACTCGGAGTTAGTATTTCTCGTAATCTTCTTGCTATCAGTATTTCTGGTTTCTTTTAAGAAGTAATAAGTTAATTCCCATAAAGCTTTTTTATTAATGTTATCTTTGCATACCATTTCCTGAATATTGGTAGTTTTCTTAACCTCTATAAGCACATTATTAACTCCGTAAACCCGAATAGATGAGTCAACACTTTTATTAGTATTAATATCATATATACTTCTATCAGGATAAAAATTATCCTGCAGAAAATCATTAATTTCTCTTTTGAAGTATTCCTCATTTTCGTTATTAGAAATACCTAAGGAAACACTGATTAAATCAGCAATAAAAACGATATATGTACTATATAGTTAA
>ERZ857972.65-NODE-65-length-138708-cov-7.361997_pt1 | contig 138708 bp, 139 predicted proteins | sample MGYA00519757_ERZ857972 | MGnify/ENA primary metagenome ERZ857972 (study PRJEB31778, sample SAMEA3449383) | human gut metagenome | biome: human gut; feature: human-associated habitat; material: faeces | place: United Kingdom | collected 2010/2012 ...
TACCATAGAAGACCTTGCTGTTATTAGCTATTTACAGAAAAAGTTTCACACACTCGGAAAGGCTCGTTTGTCAATCCTTTTCGCTTTAGATCTATTAGTGAATCGCTTTTATTATTAATCTTCTTTTAAACTAATGTAACGGTACACAGTGGATTCGGAAAGTTCTAATTGTTTGGCAATTTCTGAGATAGCACCTTTCATACGCGGAATTCCTTGGTTTGCAAGTTCCCAAACGATTTCCATTTTTTCCTGTCTGGTCATGCGTTCAGGTGGAATATTAGAATCAGCAATCGTTTTAGAAATAATACATTCTGCAAAAGAAACAATTGGAACATCTAGGTTCTCTTCTACCATAGTGGTAGATCCAGTAATAGTTTCTCCCATTGTCATGGAAACTCCCATTGGTAAACAACCGACAAATTGATGAGCCGCTTTCATGAAATTTGTGATAATGGTAGTATCTGTATTTAAACAAAGCATGCCAATTAGTTCACCATTATTTTTTATATAAAAAGTAGAAGCGATAAAATCCTTTCCTCTCGCTTTTGCAGTGTAATTTACCAAATAGTCTTGTGTCGTATACGCTTGATTGTGTGTGACTTGGAATGCAAAGTCTGTAAGGGAACTTCCAATGGTTCGTCCAGAGTGGAATCCGTTTTGAATTGCAATAACAGAATGTTCTGGATTAGATACATCATGTAGCACAATTTCGGTGTTTTCACCTAATATTTCACTAAGAAAATTGACAATAGGGACGAAAATGGAAAGAATCTCTTTATTGGTCATTGTGAACACTTCCTTTACTGTTTTTACAATTTCAATATACATGTTATACAAAAATAAGTCAATAAAATTGTAATAACAGTAAAAAATTATTTTTTTGATAAAAAATTATTGCAAACAAAAATGTAGGGGTGTAAGATGTGATTAACAGAAAAAAATAAGGGAGGTGAACCTAATATGAAGGAAAAAATTGAATCAATGAAAGCTCCAGCAGCAATTGGACCATATTCACAGGCAGTGAATAACGGAGGCTTGGTATTTGTATCAGGACAGTTACCAATTGATTGTGAAACTGGTGAATTTGTATCTGACGATGTATCAGATCAGACACGTCAATCACTCGAGAATATTAAGTCAATTTTAGCCGACGTTGGATATGGTATGGATCGGATTTTAAAAACAACTGTATACCTTCAAGATATGAACGATTTTTCGGCAATGAATCAGGTTTATGAGACATATTTTACAGCCCCATATCCTGCTCGAGCAGCATTTCAAGTTGCAAAGCTTCCGAAAGGTGCAAAGGTAGAGATTGAAGCAGTTGCGATGTGAGTGCTTACGAAAAACGAGTAAACTAAAGGAAAGATGAGAAGAGGTGCATCTTATGGATGAAAACAAAAAATTAGAGTTTCGTGGTAGTAGTTTTATGGCATTAGTTCCATTTGCAATCTTTATTGTTATTACAATTGCATTATCATTCTTTAATGCGGCTGATACAAACATGATGATCGGCGCAGGTGTTATCGGTTTGTTAGTCGGAATGTTTTTCGCAAAGAATCTTAATGATTATTGGGACATTATATTGGAAGGTTTAGGTTCAAAAGTTGCAATGACAGCAGTAATGTTGTGGTTAGTTGTAGGAATTTATGGAAATATTTTGAACCGTGGACAGATTGTAGAAGGTTTGGTTTGGTTAAGTGTAAAAACTCATGTTAGTGGAGCAGCATTTACAGTTGCAGCATTTATCTTTGCGGCAGTATTTGCAATGGCAACAGGTTCTGGTTTCGGAACAATTTCTACAATGAGTTTTATTCTTTATCCAGCAGGTATTTTGTTAGGAGCAAATCCGGCAGTATTGGCAGGTGCAATTCTTTCAGGAGCAGCAGTTGGAGATAATATTGCTCCAGTTTCAGATACAGCAATTATCGCTTCTTCCAGTCAGGAATATCAGAATAGAGAAGGAGTTGCTGATATCGGAAGTACAGTAAAAACAAGAGCAAAATTTGTTGTTATTGCAGGTGTTATTTCCATTATTTTATTCTTTATTTTTGGTGGTGCAGGTGAAGCAACAGATGCAGAACAGGCAGAAATGCTATTAGCTCAGTATCAGAATCCAAAAGGACTGTTACTTTTAATTCCGACAATTCTGGTTATTGCGTTAGCAATCAAAGGCATTAATATTTTTGCAGCATTAGGAACAGGAATCATTACAGCATCCGTAATTGGTCTTGCAGCAGGATTATTCCCAGCTTCAGCGTTATTCTCAATGAAAGACGGTGTGATTTCAGGAGCGATTCCTGAAGGTGTTGCAGGGATGACAACAGTAAGTATCGTATTGATTTTGGTTGTTGCTATGGGAAATATGCTTGTTAAAAGTGGTTGTATGGAAGCAATCGTTGATTGGATGAATAATACGATAATCAAGACTCCTAGAGGCGCAGAAGTAGCTATTTGGGTATTAGCAACAATTTTTGGTATTTTGATTGCAGCGATTAACACAATTGCAAATATTTGTGTGGCACCATTTGTTAATGCAGTAGGTAAGAAGAATAATCTTCATCCATATAGACGTACAGATATTCTTGCAACAACAATTTGTTCCTTCCCATTCTTCCTTCCATTCGGAGGATGTGTACTGTTATTGTTAGGTGGAATTTCTTCTATGATGGATACATACCCATTCCTTCCTAAATTAGGTGGAGCTGATATGATGTTTACAACATTTTATAGTTGGGCAATTTGGATTGTAATGCTTATTGCATGTTTGACAGGATGGGGACGAGCTTTTGAAGGCGAGAATGGAGAATATATCCCTGCAAAAGAAATGAAAAAGAATAAGTAATAGACGCACAAAATAAGAAGCAAGTAAATAAGGAGGTTTTTACTATGCATGAATTGTCACAGATGATCAAAGATGATATGAAGCCAGCATTAGGCGTAACAGAACCGGGCGCAATCGCATTTGCAGTAGCCAAGGCAAGAAGTTTCACTAAGGGCGATATTAAGAAAGTCAATGTTGCAATGAATAGTGGAATGTATAAAAATGCATTTACTTGTGGAATCCCAAACAGTAATGAAGTAGGTAATATGTTTGCAGCTGCATTAGGTGTAGTAGCAGGAAATGCAGACAAGGGATTGGAGTCTCTTGCAGATGTTACACCTGAAGATAATGTAAAAGCGCAGGAAATGATTGATCAGGGCAAGATTACAGTTGAACTGAGTGGCATTACAAGTCGTATTTTTATTGAAGCTACAGTGGAGACAGAAGAAGATAAGGCAATCGTAACAATTCGTGATTCTCATACTAATATCACAAAAATTATAGTGAACGATAAAGTCGAACTGGAAACAGAGGATGAGAAAAAGACAGAAGAAGATGGCGGTGAAGAAGAATCTCATTCTATTCATAAATATACTTTACAACAATTATACGATTATGTAACAACAGTAGATATTGAAGAAATTCGTTTTATTAACGAAGCATACAAAGTAAATCTGGAATTGTTCCATGAAGGTTTGGAAAATCCAAGAACAACATTTGCAAGACAGTTGTTAGCTATTAATAATGGAAAAGAAGTTTCTGACGATGAGCAGAAAACAGCATCTTTGATGTGTAATGCAGCAATTGAGGCACGAGTTATTGGTTTGGATAAACCTGCTATGAGTATTACAGGTTCTGGAGCACATGGAATTATCGCTACAATGCCATTATATGCAGCGTATAAAGTAAATGGATACACAGAAGAACAGTTGCTTCGTGCAACAGCCTTGAGTTATCTTGTATGTATGTACATAAAAGAGTATTCAGGACGATTATCAGCATTCTGTGGCTGTGCTATCGCTGCAGGTTCTGGTATGGCATGTGCACTGGTTTATTTACGCGGTGGAACAGTCGAAATGATGGCTCATACATTGAATAACATGGCAAGTAGTATTACAGGTATGATTTGTGATGGCGGAAACCAGGGATGTACAATGAAGGGAGTTGCAGCGGTAGATGCAGCGTATAAATCAGTTGAATTTGCAATGAATGGTATTTATATTTCAGAAGTGCATGGAATTAATGGAAATACACCGGAAGAGACTATGCGAAATATGGGACTGATTGCTTCACCTGGAATGGTTGGCACAGAGAAAACAATCGTTGAGATTTTTGAAGACAAGCTGAAAAAGTAATATTTTTTAATTTTTAATCCCCAAAAGAGGCGGATATCAATGGAACAACCCAGAGATATTCGCCTCTTTGGAAATATTACAACATCACATTATTTTTTACAATAATATTATATATTGATTTTGGATTATAGTGTTCTGAAATCGTTGTAAGAAATTTATGATATTGTTTCGAAGTCATTTTTTTATTTGATTAATAAGATCACCTTTCATCATTTCTAAGTTAGTCATAAAGTTCCCCTTTTATCTATACGATGATTCTTGTAATCATTGTGCATACAGACATATGACTCTACTATACTTAACTTCAAATTAAGCAAGATTTTAAAGAAAATGCAATAAAGTGTTGCATGTTCCGGTAAAAATTTGGAATGTGCAATACTAAAATAACAGCTGTACACATGTTTTTAGCAGACTTATTATATATAGCATAATCAAAGCAGAAAATGTAATAAGTAGTATAGCAGCGTGTCATACAGTTATATTATCAAGAGATAACTTCCATAAATATTTCTCCAAGAACTGGTGAACTTCCTTATCTGTAGCAATCCAAGTATTATCATGGGAACTATCAGTGTTCTTCTTCCTTTCATAGATATGTAATTTGCCATTGAAAATCTTATATTCTCTTTTGTAAGCCTCACCTTTGTTACTATTATAGGTGGTGTTTATAATAAATCCATCATTCGAGTTGAGAAGTATTTGACAGTTGTTTTTTGTCAATTTAATTAATCTAAGTTTATCAAAAGTATCCATTTTCACCTATCAGAAATCATATTTTTTAGGATCTAGTCCAGAAGCTATAAGCAGTTTCTTTCGTTCTTCAGGATCCATAAATTCTAATTCAGTAGGATCCAGTCCGGATAATTCCAATTCAGTTTTTGTAGTATTTTGATCTTTTACGATTAAACGGAGGGCATTCTTTGTCTTTAAATTGTATTCAGCCATATCATTTCTTGTTTCTAAGGGAAGGTTTGATAAAAATGGAAGGTTATCTTTTACGGCTGTTATATTCCTTCTTAATTCGTTCACGACATTATATTCATTATTATACTCATTTGCAGAATCTTTATTTTCGGATGTAATTTTTTTAAAGTTGTTTTCTAGTTTTTTTAGCGTTTTGATAATAGTTTCTATGTTACGAAAAGTAATCAGGGAATAATTGGGGCGAGCCCACAAATCATCAGAATAATTATTAAATTCTTGCTTGAAATTTCCTTCTCTGACTAAAAAAACGATAGTGTAATCGGAGTTAGAGTGGAATTTTTTTGCTATGCTGTATAGCTATTTCATAAAGTTTATTAAAACAGTAGGCTAAATTAACTCTTTCTTTAGCGGATTGGACAGAATATGAAAAGCTTCTAAATGGTTTACTTGGAATAGAAAAATCCGATAATCTGATTAAAGAGGCAAAAAATAATTCGTCATATCGGTGGCTTTTATGCGGACGTTTTTTATCAGTAGGAGAGATCTTGTAAGGTTTTTTTGTCATGAGTACAAAATAAAAATCCACAGGTTTTTTGATGTAATAGGAAAAGAGCCATTTGTATGAAAATTTAAATGGCGATATGATATAGGGATATTTTATAGGTGGATAATGAATTATTGACAAATGCTGATTGCTAGAGTAATATCCAATTAAGAAGGTGTGTTATATATGATTATGAGGGTGAATTGTGTCTTAATGTCCGGTAACCGTAATACACCCAACAGGCAGCTATCGCAGAAAAGAACGCTTAACAGCAGTTTATAAGGCTATTAAGTTAGCCTGATATTTGTGTCCCAACGGAGTAGTACCGACCCTCACTTTACAGGAAACTGTATCGTGGGGGTCTTTTTTATAGTTTTTTCTTTAAAAACCCGTTTGTTAAAGAATTTGACAGCATATTGTTTAAAAGAGTATAATAAATTTGAAATATTTTTAGTGATTTTAGGTAATCATTTCATGGTATCCGGGAGAATTACATATGAATATAGCAGAAACATATACATATATGAAAAGAAAGATTATACATGAGACTTCAGAAAATGCAGGGCGATATGTTTGAACGTTAATATATATTTTTTTCTGGATGGGAATATGAATATGTATATGGGGAATGGAATTTTTTATTCGAACAGCGAAATGCTTAATGAAACTTTTTACATTTATAAAGCAGAAAACGACAGTTCCATACAATGCGGAAATATCGATTCCTATAATGGAAAGAAAATCGGAGTTCTGAAAAGTGACCAGCGTATGGTAGCTGTCCTTGAGAAATTGAAAAGCAGATATCATGTAAATATCGAGTGCGTATATTATACCGACATGCTGGAGTGCGCCGATCTTTTGAGCGCACTTCGTGTCAGCCATCTTCTTGCTATCGTAAATGAAATTTTTGAAATCAGCAGAATCGAAAGCGGACAGACAAAACTGGACGAAGCTGTCTGCAACCTTGAAGATATCATAAAAGAAACAGATATTATCATCCGGGATCAGGCGCTGGAAACACTTGCAAACATTATATTTACTAAAGATAAAAAATCCAGCCACACTAAAAAGAGGTTGAAAAACAAAACACAGCCTCGTATAATGGCATATGGAAATTTACGTTACAAAGTGGGGGAGTAATTTTGAAAAATAATAAATATGAAATCGACATGTGCAATGGATCGATCATGGACAAGCTGATCTCTTTTTCACTGCCTTTGATGCTTTCCGGTATTCTGCAGCTTATGTTTAACGCAGTAGACATTATCGTTGTCGGACAGTTTACCGGAAGCCAGGCACTGGCAGCTGTCGGATCGACCACTGCATTGATTGCAGTTTTTACCAATTTATTTATTGGTATATCACTCGGTGCAAATGTGCTCGCAGCACGTTTTTATGCTTCCGGAAAACATAAAGAAATGTCGGAGACAGTACATACTTCAATCACATTAGCACTGATCAGTGGTATCATTATGGCTTTTGTAGGCCTTCTGTTCTCGAGGACCGCTCTGGAGATTATGAGCACACCGGATAATGTCATTGACCAGTCCACCCTGTATATGAGGATATATTTTCTTGGTATGCCATTCTTTATGCTGTACAATTACGGTGCCGCCATTTTAAGAGCAGTAGGAGATACAAAGAGACCCTTGATTTTTTTGATTATCTCAGGACTTGCAAATGCAGGATTAAATTTACTTCTGGTCATTGTTTTTGATATGGGAGTTGCCGGTGTTGCGATAGGAACCGTTGTATCACAGTTTATATCCTGTGTGCTTGTTCTTCGCTGTCTGCATCATTCGGAAGGAAGCTATCAGCTCTGTTTTTCAAAGCTGACCATCAAAAGTTTCTATCTGAAACAGATTTTTCAGGTTGGTGTACCTGCCGGAATCCAGAGCACAGTTATCAATCTTTCCAATGCATTATTACAGTCCTCTGTCAATTCATTCGGTTCAACCGCAATGGCAGGATATACAGCAGCCAACAATATCTTCGGCTTTTTATATATTTCTGTAAACTCCATTACACAGTCATGCATGAGTTTCACCAGCCAGAATTACGGAGTGCGGAAGACAAAACGTATGGATAAAATTCTCATTGACTGCATGATCCTGTCTTTTGCTTTTTCGTTTACACTTGGATGTGGGGCATATCTTTTCGGAAATGAGCTTCTCCGGCTGTATACCAGTGATCCGAAAGTTATCCAATGCGGAATAGAAATTCTTGCCTTTACCACAGTTCCGTATTTCTGCTGCGGACTGATGGATCTGTTTCCGGGTGCACTTCGTGGAATGGGTCATTCCGGTGTGCCTATGATCCTTTCTATCATTGGTACTGTAGGAACAAGAATTGTATGGATCTTCGGACTTTTTCCGAACCACAGATCCCTGTCATTTTTGTTTATTTCTTACCCTGTATCCTGGATTCTGACAATCCTTATGCAGGTAATCTGTTTCTATTTTGTCAGAAAAAAAGTACACAAAACGATGTTATCAGCAGACTGAAATCAATAATCATCCTTAGAATAAACAGAAAAAGCTCCGGAGAGCTCCTGATCATTTCAGGAACTTCCGGAGTTTTTTTTCGTTCTTAGGGTTATATGGCTGATACCGTATGGAAAGGTCCGGCCAGGTCTTTTTATTTACAATACTCTTATAATGTGTAAAGGTACGGAAACCTTCCTCGCCATGGTAAGCGCCCATGCCGCTTTCACCAAATCCGCCAAATCCCATTTCTGACGTTGCCAGATGAATCAACGTATCATTAATGCATCCACCGCCGAAATCACAGCGTTCCATCACTTTGCTTGCAAGTCTTCCCCTGGAAGTAAATACATAAACTGCCAGCGGATGTGCCATGGAATTGATTTTTTCGATTGCTTCATCGATCGAATCATAGGTAATGATCGGAAGAAGCGGACCAAAAATTTCTTCCTGCATGACTGCATCTTCGAAGGTTACGTTATCAAGTACCGTAGGCTCAATCTGCAGCGTTCCCTCATTATAATTTCCGCCGGCAACAACTTTTTCTTTATTGATCAGTCCGAGAAGCCGCCGAAAATGTTTCTCATTGATGATCTTTCCATAATCCGGATTTTTAAGTGGTTCCGTCGTATATTGCCGGTTGATCTGCCGGATGATCTGGCGCACCAGTTTGTCCTTTATTTTGCGGTCACAGTAAATATAATCCGGGGCAACACAGGTCTGTCCGCAGTTCAGAAGTTTACCAAACACGATACGTCTGGCTGCCAGTTTCAAATTGCATCGACGGTCAACGATACATGGACTTTTTCCCCCTAATTCCAGTGTGACCGGAGTCAGGTGTACAGCGGCCTTTGTCATAACCTCTCTGCCGACATGCTGACTTCCCGTAAAAAAGATATAATCAAACCTTTCGTTCAGAAGAGCCGTATTTTCTTCACGTCCGCCTTCGACCACCGCCACATAAGAAGGATCAAAACATTCTGCAAGAATTGCTTTGACAACTGCGGTTGTTGCAGGAGAGAAGACACTTGGTTTCAGGATTACCGTATTACCGGCGGCAATTGCATCGATCAGAGGATCAAGAGAAAGCAGAAGCGGATAGTTCCATGGACTCATAATAAGAACTACACCGTAAGGAACAGGTTTCTTATAACTGTGCGCAGCAAACTGTGCCATCGGTGTCGGTACATCCTGTCTCTCGGCATATTCTCTTACATGATGGATCATATGTGTAAGTTCACTTAAGACAAGCCCCGTTTCACACATATAACTTTCAAAAGCACTTTTGCCAAGGTCTTTTTTCAATGCTTCATTAATCTCTGCCTCGTGCTGCAGAACAGCCGTTTTTAATTTACGAAGCTTCTCAATACGTTTTTTTACCGGAAAAGTATCACCGGTATGAAAAAAGTTTCTCTGATTTTCAATCAGCGTTTTGATTTCTGTCTCTGTCATGAAAATTTCCTCTTTTCGATAAATCTTAAGATTCTTATGTGAATATATAATACAACAATACAGAATAAAAAGTCAATCGTGCCATAATTCTTCAAAAATATTGTATATTCGACAAAAGCATGATAAACTGTCTATATCTATACAATCATCACATATAAATGGAAGGAGATTTATGATGAATCGTACCAGACAGATTTTAAAAAAGGCTGTTGTTACAGCAATGGGAGCTTCTCTGGTTGTTTCCGGCAGCAGCACCGTATTCGCAGCAAGTTCCTATAAGGAAACAGAAAAAACTGCACTTGCAAATGTAGTAAGTAAATTACCGGAAGCATGGAACAGCTATCTTGAGAATTACCAGAAAGCCTGCGAAGGAACAAAAAGCACATTTACACTGACTGTAGAAGATACGGGACGGGCACTTGCCGGTGCGCTTATGGGAGGTACCGATGTTTCCTGGCTTCAGAGCGTTACTTTTGACAGTGATATTACCATCAAAGATGGTGTGGAGGCCATTGCCGGTGGACTGCTTCTGAACGATACCAAACTGTGTGATCTGAATTTCTATATGGATCTTGCAAACATGGTCGAATACATTCAGATTCCTGAATTGTCGGACGGATATATTTCGGCACCAATTGAAGGCACTGTAACAACTTCCGAAGGAGTAGCAGAGAATTCACAGGAAATCATGAGCACCTACATGAATGCACTGTCAGATCTTTCTTCTGCACTTCCGGATTCTGATACACTCGGAACACTTCTTGACCGCTACGGAAATATTATCATTGATAATATCGAAGATGGATCTTCTGTTGAAGAGTCTGTATCTGTAGATGGTATCAGTGAAGACTGTACTGTATATGAGGGAACTGTTTCTGAAAAAGCTGTTACAGCTATGGCAGAGGGAATCCTTACTGCAGCCAAAGATGATGCTGAGATCAAAGGCTTATTTGAACAGTGGGCAGGTGCCTCCGATGGAGAAGACCAGTATCAGCAGTTTGAGGATGCTATAGCAGATGCGCTTGACAGTATCGGATCTGCTGACGGAGAAGTTTCCGAAGATCCTGTATTTTCCTCAAAAGTATGGGTAAATGCAGACAATAAAATCGTCGGACGTGAATTTGCCGTCATAGACGGAGCAGAAACTACTCCTGTATTCACATGGAAAGCACCATCTGATGGTGATACTTCTGCATTACTTCTTGAAATTACAGCAGAGGATTCTTCCCTTACACTGACCGGAAGCGGCACAACCAGTGATGGACTTCTGAATGGAGATTATATCTTCGCAATAGACGGAACAGAGGCAGCTGATATTAACGTCGAAAACCTCGAAACAAAACCAGAAAAAGCAGGTTACTATAATGGAACCTTAAATGTAACCTTCCCGGTAGCAGAAGCTGATGCTGCAAATACAGACGGAGAAAGCGAAGCAGCATCCAACCCGCTGGCAGGATTTGGTATTGTGATCAATCTTAAATCTGATGCGTCTACAGATTCAAGTTCTATGGGTCTGACTGTTACAACTTCAGGTGCACCGATTGCCACACTTACAATAAGTGGTGGATATGGAGATGGCGTAGATATTCCGGATCTGACTTCTCTGGATAAGACTTATGATGGTTCTGACGATGCAGCAATGACTGAATATGTAGCAAATATCAACTGGGATACTTTCCTTGCAAATATCAAGGCAGCCGGTGTTCCGGATGAACTTGCAACACAGCTTGAGACTATCCTTACATCAGCAGTTGAAAGCATGACCGCAACAGATGAAGATCAAGATACAAGCGCAACAGACAGCAGCGCAGATGGTGAGACAGAAGCAGCAGATGATGCAGCATAAATAAAAGAGAGCCACTTGGACTCTTATGTATAAGAACAGTAAAAAGGATACCCTCAGGCAGATGCCTTAAGGATATCCTTTTTTTTGACGTCATATAAAACATATTCTGCATTACACATAACGAATGCTACAACTGTCGGTAAAATTGCAATCCAGGATCCTTTCAGATCAAGAAGTTTGCAGGAAAGAAAAGCAATTGCAGCTCCTCCGTAAAAGCAGATCAGTACCTTTCCGAAATAGATTCCTCTTCGAAGAGATTCTGTATCTTTGCTGCACAGATATTCGGTAAATCCTGTAACACACTGACGCAGATTATTTGTAGAAAAAATACTGGAACTTGCAAAACCATCGGCACCCTTAAAAGAACACCACTGAAAAGCAGTAGCAAAAAATATCGGAAACAATGCAACAAACGGATTCATTTCCTTGGGATAAAATCCAAGGATCAGTAATACTGCTCCATCAATCAGGATGCTGAGTCTTTTTTGATTTATTTTTGATATTTTATGAGAGATTACTACAGTTGCTGCCATGGAAACAATGTAGATCACCAATGCCAGTACACGGAAAAACCACTGTTCATCCGGATGTCCCACGGCATCCATTGCAAGAGAAATCATATTTCCTGTCTGTGCAGAGCCAAATACATCATGACGGTTAAGGATTGCATAGCCACCCATAAAACCACCAATCAACGTCATCGTAAGATGCAGATGCCTTTCTAGTGTCGCTTCATCCATTTAAATCATTCCTTTTCTTAAATTCACTGGATTTATTATAATCTTGCATATATATATTGTAAAATTAATATTTTATCTATATAATATAAATCACTTTTATATATGGAGGAATTTTATGAATTACACAGACATACATACCTTTCTTACCATTGCATCCAGTCCGTCCCTTTCTAAAGCGGCTGAGAGCCTGTTTGTATCACAGCCTGCCCTCAGCCATCGTCTGTCTGCGCTGGAAGAAGAGCTCGGAACAGAACTAATCATACGCAAAAAAGGTTCCCGTACACTGGAGCTTACTGAAGCCGGACAGCGTTTTGTCCCGATTGCGCGCAAATGGGAGCAGTTATGGATTGAGACAGGAAAAATCAAATTTGAACAGCCTTCGACACAGCTTCGGATTGTGAATGTTGACAGTATGAACTTTTATTTTATGCCACAAGTCATTGGTAATTTCCTTGAGGAACATCCAAAATGCAGCCTGCATATCAATACCATGCAGTCTAATCTTTCTTATAAAGCAGTCGAAAACAAAGATGCGGATCTCGGTCTGATTACAAATCCGCATTTTTTTAAGAAAGTACAAACAATTCCTCTCTTTGAAGAGCAGCTTGTCTTTGTATGCGAAGAAGATGCGCCATACCAGGATGGAATTCTTCCTTCACAGCTTGACAGTGCGGATGAAATCTATATTCCATGGAGCAATACCTTCCTTATGTGGCACGATTACTGGTTTGGCAATGACCCCAAAGTAAAAGTCATGCTGGACAATATGGCACTGCTCAGACAGCTTCTGGATCTGAAAAATGCATGGGCGATCATGCCGGCAACTCTTGGTCGAAAACTTGCCGAAAAAGAAAACTGCCGGATCGTTTCCATTGAAAACGGTCCGGAGTATCGTACTTGCTATGCAATTATGAATGACCAGAGAAGCGAACATCCACTGATTGACGATTTCCTGAATGAATTATTGAAGACGGTAGGTAATATCCCGGAAATCCGACTTCTCGATCTTACATTTCGTCGTAAGAATCCGTGAGATCCTCATCGCCCGAATAATCTTCGGATGAATCTTCAGAGTCAGTACCTTCTGAATCTTCGTAGATATCGTCCCCTTCAGAATTTTCCGTAGATCCGCTTCCAATCCAGGAGCTCCGCTCCTGAATCTTCTGCAGGATACTGTCTGCTTCCTCGCCGCTGACCGGTGTCGGCTGGTAATTATTGTAGTCAGAATCGGATGAAATAGAACACGGAATGATATTTGTAACATTGTCAGCTTTTACACCATTTGAATCAATTGTAAAGGTCTGCTGAAAGATCATTGTATCCATATCACTCGGATAAGCATTTCCTCCAAAACAGAAGTTGCCGAGACTGTAAACAATGTTTTTGCCTTTGTATTCCTCAATTCCCTGAAGGACATGAGGATGGTGTCCACATACAAGATCGGCACCAAGATCAATTGCAAGATGTCCAAGCGTAGTCTGATTACTGTCCGGGACTTCTTCTTTTTCGTTTCCCCAGTGGAAGATAACAATGACCAGCTGTGCACCATCTTTTTTAACCTTTTCAATATTTTGTTTCAACTGTTCCTCTCTGCCGAGATGATCATTAAGTTCATAAATACCGACCATACCGACTTTGATACCATTTACCTCAGTGACCGCGGTTTCATCATAGCCAAAATGAATGATACCTGCTGCGTCCAGAGCACTTAAAGTATCATCAAAACTCTGGTCTCCATAATCATGACTGTGGTTATTTGCAGTATTGACTGCTTCAACAGAACCGGCAGTAAGAATATCAGCATAAGACGCAGGCGCTTTAAATGCAAACTGCTTATCTTCACGATCCTCAGAATCCGTAAGTGTACCTTCAAAGTTTGCAATCGTAAGGTTATCCGCCTCAAAAATATTTTTTACATTTGCAAAGAAATAGTCCGGGCCATTGTTATCGTAATATGCATTCAGACTGGTATCATAATCAAATTCTTCGTCAGTGCCAAGTGTACAGTCACCGACAACACTGATTGTAAGTGATACCGGATCCATAGCAGGCTCTGGTGTAACGGTAAGCTTTTCTTCGGTCTGTACCTGATCTGATGAGACTGACTTCGCTTTGGCGGAAGAGCATCCTCTGATCAGAAGGAGCAGTAACACAACAACCAGAATGGCAGCAACACCGAAAATTCTGTATCGAAGCTGCTGTTGTCTGTAATATTGCGATTTTTTTAATATTTTACTCTTTTTGTGCACCTGCTTTTTATGAACCGGACGCTTTTTATGGACAGACTGTTTCATATGTTTCCCCCTTCTCCCCTGTAACATATTTTCTCGAAAAATGTCAATTTTTGTCATTTAAGAAAAGTATAAGAACTTTGGGGGATTCCGTCAATGACTTTTCAAAAAAACTAACAAAGGAGAATTTTTATGACAACATTATATATCGGAAATCATACCTCATCTTCAAAAGGCTATACAGCAATGGCAAAGCAGATGATTGCCAACGGCGGTAACACATTTGCATTTTTTACCAGAAATCCACGCGGAGGAAAAGCCAAAGCCATCGATGAAAAAGACATCCGAAACTTTCTCGAACTTACAGAATCCTGTCACTTCGGAAAGATCGTTGCACATGCGCCATACACATTAAATGCATGCGCTGCAAAAGAAAATCTCCGGGATTTTGCAAGAGAAACATTTGCAGATGACCTTCAAAGAATGGAATACACTCCGGGAAATTATTATAACTTTCATCCGGGCAGTCATGTAGGACAGGGCGCAGAGGTCGGAATTCAGAAGATAGCTGAAATTCTCAATGATGTACTTACAGAAGGACAGAGTACCACAGTTCTGCTTGAGACCATGTCCGGTAAGGGGAGTGAAGTAGGACGGAATTTTGAGGAACTCAGAAAAATTTTTGATCTTGTACACCTGAAAAATAAAATGGGTGTCTGTCTGGATACATGTCATGTATGGGATGGAGGCTATGACATTGTGAATGATCTCGATGGTGTTTTAGATGCATTTGACCATATTATAGGTCTGGATAATTTAAAGGCTGTTCATTTAAACGACAGTCTCAATGACCTTGGAAGCCACAAAGACCGCCATGCACGGATAGGAGAGGGTAAAATCGGTCTGGATGCTCTTGTACGTGTGATCTGTCATCCAAAATTAAAAGAGATTCCTTTTATCCTTGAGACACCAAACGATGATGAAGGATGGACAAAAGAAATCTCCTTATTAAGAGAAGCTTATTTAAAGTAATTATTACCAAGATACCGCATTCTTTAATTCCATATCTGTCCGAAAGGCCTCTGCATTTTCTAATGTTGTTTCTGCAATATTGGTCAGTGCTTCCTCTGTAAAAAATCCCTGATGAGAAGTCAGTGCAACATTCGGAAAAGAGAGAAGTCTTTGTACTGTAGAGGTCTTCAGGATATATTCTGACATATCTTCATAAACAAAATCTGATTCTTCTTCATACACATCCAGTCCAACCGCAAAAAACTTATGATCACGAATGCCGGCAATCAGATCTTCTGTACAGATCAGACCTCCTCTGGAAGTATTTACAAGAATGACACCGTCTTTCATATGAGAAATAGATTCCCGGTTAACTATATGATGTGTCTCCGGTGTGAGAGGACAATGCAGGCTGATCAGGTCACTGGACGAAAAAAGCTGTTCCAGTGAAACATAGAGGAGTCCTGTCTTTTCATTTGGGAACGGATCATATGCCAGAACTTTCATACCAAATCCCTGACATATCCGTGCCATTGCAAGACCGATTTTTCCTGTACCGACGATTCCGGCTGTTTTTCCGTAAAGATTTATTCCCATAAGACCATTCAACGAAAAATTATTTTCACGGCATTTAATATATGCTTTATGTGTATGACGGTTTGCTGTCAAAACAAGTGCCATTGCATGCTCGGCGACAGCTTCCGGTGAATATCTTGGTACGCGCAGCACCGAAATTCCACACTCTTTTGCTTTTGCAAGATCCACATTATTATATCCGGCACAGCGCATCAGAATCAGACGGATTCTCTGTTGATGCAGTTCTTCGATTACATCTGCGCTGAGGTCTGCATTGACAAATGCACAGATTCCGTCGTATCCTGCAGCGAGAGAAGCGGTTTCTTTATATAAGTTGGATTCAATAAATACAAATTCAATATCCGGATATTCCGGTTTCAGTTTGTCGAAAAACTGCTGGTCATAATCTTTTGCGCCATAAAATAAAATTTTCATAGATACCTCCTGAATTTTAATAAAATAGCATCCGATATTTGATTTTATTTTTAGGATGTCTTTTAAAGCAGGAGAGTATACATTTTTTCAAATATAAAACCTGCCATCACATTTCATGCAATGACAGGCTATATTTCTAACATAATAGTTTATTTGCCTAAACTATAAAGATCATTATAAAATTCCGGATAAGAAATCTTTACACAGTCCCCGTTCAGGATATCCACGATACCGTCACAGATCGTACCTGCAACTGCAAAGGACATTGCCACACGATGATCCAGATGAGAATCAATGGTTGCACCATGCAGTGGTCTGCCGCCGTGAATGATCATCCCATCCTCAGTACCTTCAATGTCGGCACCCATACGTTTCAGGTTGTCAACCATAACTGTGATACGGTCAGATTCTTTGACTTTCAGTTCCTGGGCATCTCGAATAACCGTTGTACCATCAGCAAACGCTGCCATAACTGCGATCATCGGAATCTCATCGATCAGAGTCGGGATGATTCCGCCTTCAATTGTTGTTCCCTTCAGACTGCTGGTGCGGATAAGAAGGTCCGCTGTCGGCTCGCCCTCCATACTTTCATTAAGAAGTGTAATATCGGCGCCCATATCCATGCAGACTTTGAGGATTCCGGCCCTGGTCGGATTGATGCCCACATTTTTCAGAAGAATCTCACTGTCCGGAGTAAGAAGTCCGGCTGCTATGAAATAAGCAGCGGAGGAAATATCTCCCGGTACCTGAATCTCACGTCCGTTCAGTGTCGGTTCCGGCACGATAGAAGCAGTTGTTCCTTCAGAAGTAACTTTGGCGCCAAAATAATTCAGCATGATTTCTGTATGATTGCGGGAAAGAAACGGCTCTGTAACACTTGTAATGCCATCTGCATACATACCTGCAAGAAGTACACAGGATTTTACCTGTGCGGAAGCAACCGGTGAATCATAATGGATTCCGTGAAGCGTTTTTCCGTGAATAACAAGCGGTGCACAGCCATTGTCGCATCTGCTTACGATATCGGCACCCATAGATGTAAGCGGTGTCATGATTCTTTTCATCGGACGGGTGCGAATAGAATCATCACCATCCAGTTCTGAAGTAAATTTCTGTCCGGCAAGGATGCCGGAGATCAGACGGGTCGTAGTACCACTGTTGCCTACATCCAAAATACCGTCCGGAGCAGAAAGACCGTGAAGACCCTTACCGTGTATCAAAATCTCAGAAGCATTTCGTTCGATACCAATACCCATTTTGCGAAAGCATGCAATTGTCGACAGACAGTCAGCACCTTCCAGGAAATGTGAGATACGAGTAGTTCCTTTTGCAAGAGATCCAAACATAACAGCACGGTGGGAGATGGATTTATCTCCCGGTACCGTCAGTTCACCTCTTAAGTTGGTCTGTTTTTTGATTTCCATATGATTACCTACCGTTCATATACAATATAATTACGTTTTTTGAGAAGTGCACTGCCTTTCTGCATCGCACCCTCTTCGTAAAATTCGATTTTCAGGACACCCTGCTCAAATTCACGGTTATGAATGATGCCGATATTCTTGATGCTGATGCCTTCCATAGCAAGAATCGTTGCAATCGTTGCGATTCCACCGGCTTCATCTACAATATCGATATACAACACATAGGTCTTGTTGATCAGACCGGAGGATGTTGCATCGATCGAATCACGGTAATCCCTGGAACGGGCAAACATATCGTAAAGATTTTCTGCTTCCTGATTATCGATAGAACAACGGATCTGGATCAGCATACGGATGTACTCATCAAGTACTGTGGAAATATTTTTGTGGTTTTCCACGCAAATCTGTTCCCACATAACCGGAGAAGATGAAGCAATTCTTGTAATGTCTCGGAAACCTCCGGCAGCGATCGTTTTCATATATTCTGCTTCATTATCCAACGCATTGACCAGATTAACGAGAGAAGAAGCAATAATATGCGGAAGATGGCTGACACCTGCCGTAATAAAATCATGTTCTTCTGCAGTAAGGACCATCGGAATAGAACCAAGAGAATCGATCAGTTCTGAAAATTCCGTCAGTTTTTCCAGTGGGACTTCACCGCCCGGAGTCAGTATGTAATATGCATTCTCAAGCAGATGGTCAGAAGAATGTTCAAATCCGGACTGTTCAGAACCTGCCATCGGATGACCACCTATGAAGCAGTGTTCCATGCCAAGCTCCTCAACTGCTTTGTGGATCGGTTCTTTTACGCTGCCGGCATCAGTGATGATGCAGTCGTCAGAGATCACATCTTTTAAGTATTTCAGATATTCTATATTGTATTCTACCGGTGCGCAGAGGAAAATATAATCGCAGGTACGGTATCGCTCATCCTTTTCTTCCAGTACAGCGTCGATGGCGTTACAGCTGAGTGCTGCAGCCAGAGTTTCTTTGTGTTTTGCGTATGCCAGAATATGATAATCTGGATGAAATTTGCGGATCGTTTTTGCGATAGATCCTCCGATAAGGCCAAGCCCGATAAAACCAATGGTTTTCATGATGTTTTGTATCCTTTCCCAAGTTACATTAATAAAAACTATGTTCTTATTTTAAAAGAATATACTATAAATGTCAAATAAAGCCATAAAATCGGTAAATTCGTTAAAATTATACACAATTCGAATAAAAAATGTTGTTAAAATTATATAAAATACTTGAAAAGTGCAAGAATTTTTAGTAAAATATGAACATATTAGACAAACAGGGAGGTATTACATATGGACGTTTATAGAACTGACCGAATCCGCAATGTGGTTCTTTTAGGTCATGGGGGATCCGGAAAGACCACATTAGCAGAGGCAATGGCTTATCTGGCAGGAATGACTAACCGCCTTGGCAGAGTAGAGGATGGAAATACCGTTAGTGATTTTGATAAAGAAGAGATCAAAAGACATTTTTCTGTTTCGACTACTTTGATTCCGGTACCATGGGATAAAGTAAAAGTCAATGTACTTGACACACCGGGATATTTTGATTTTGTGGGTGAAGTAGAAGAGGCTGTCAGCGCAGCAGATGCAGCAATCATCGTTGTTTCCGGTAAAGCCGGTGTACAGGTAGGTACTCAAAAGGCATGGAACCTCTGTGAAAAATATAAACTTCCGCGTATGTTCTTCGTAACAGACATGGATGTGGATGACGTCAGCTATCGAAAAGTAGTAGAAGAACTGACCGAACTTTATGGCAAAAAAATCGCACCGCTTCATTTCCCGATCCGTGAAGACGGCAAATTTGTCGGTTACGTAAACGTTGTCAAACAGGCAGGTCGTAAATATATTGACAAAGCGGGCAAGGAACCATGTGATGTTCCGGAATACCTGAATGAATATCTGGAGAAATACCATGATATCCTTATGGAATCTGTAGCAGAGACCAGCGAAGAATTTATGGATCGTTACTTCGAAGGAGATGAGTTCTCCGTAACAGAAGTTTCCGCAGCACTTGCAACAAATGTACAGGACGCAAGCATCGTTCCGGTATGCATGGGTTCCCCGATCAATCTTCGTGGTGTATCCAACCTTCTTGATGATATCTGCGGATATTTCCCGAGTCCGGACAAACGTTCCTGCAACGGTATTTCCCAGAAGACCAATGAAATTTTTGAAGCAAATTATGATTTTGCAAAAACAAAATCTGCATATGTATGGAAGACAATCGCCGATCCGTTCCTCGGCAAGTATTCTCTCATTAAGGTTGCATCCGGTGTTATCAAATCTGATGATACTCTGCTTAACGTAGAAAAGGGTGTTGAAGAACGTCTGAACAAACTTTATGTACTTGAAGGCTCCAAACCGATCGAAGTTCCGGAACTTCATGCAGGTGATATCGGCGCGATTGCCAAACTTGCAAGCGTGCAGACCGGTGACAGCCTTGCAGCTAAATCTGCACCGGTGCTTTATCCGAAAGCAGTAATCTCTACACCATATACCTATAAGAGATACAAAGCTGTCAAGAAAGGTGACGAAGACAAGATTTCACAGTCTCTTGCAAAAATGGCAAGCGAGGATAAAACACTCCGTGTAGTAAATGATTCAGCCAACAGACAGACACTCCTTTACGGTATGGGTGATCAGCATCTTGACATCGTAGTCAGCAAACTGAAAGAACGCTACAAAGTAGAAATCGAACTTTCCAAACCGAAGGTTGCCTTCCGCGAAACCATCCGTAAAAACTCTGACGTAGAAGGCAAACATAAGAAACAGTCCGGCGGACATGGACAGTACGGACATGTTAAGATGCGTTTTGAGCCATCCGGTGATCTGGAAACTCCATATGTATTTGAACAGGTAGTAGTTGGTGGTGCTGTACCGAAGAACTACTTCCCGGCTGTCGAGAAAGGTCTGCAGGAATGCGTTCAGAAAGGACCTCTGGCTGCATATCCGGTAGTTGGCGTAAAAGCCACTCTTTATGATGGATCTTTCCATCCGGTTGATTCTTCAGAAATGGCATTCAAGATGGCAACCATTCTTGCATTCAAGAAAGGCTTTATGGATGCATCTCCGGTACTTCTTGAGCCAATCGTATCTATGAAAATTACAGTTCCGGATAAATATACCGGTGATGTTATGGGTGACCTTAACAAACGCCGCGGCCGTGTTCTTGGTATGAACCCGGATCACGCAGGCAATACCATTATTGAAGCAGATGTACCGCAGCTTGAGATTTATGGCTATTCCACAACACTTCGTTCCATGACAGGCGGAAGCGGAGATTTCTCCTATGAATTCGCACGCTATGAGCAGGCTCCGAACGATATTCAGGCCAAAGAAATTGAAGCCAGAGCAAGCAAATTAGAAGCTGCTGAATAAGTGTTCATTTAAATGATAATTAAATAATCGATGCAGGAGCAAAAAGTCCTTCACCTCATTAATTTGAAGTGAAGGACTTTTTATCGTTCTTTCATAATTCTATCTGCTTTCCAGATAAAAATTACCAGTTACCATTGCTGCCATAACTGCAATGATCAATGCAAAATACATCATATTCCTTTTCCTCCTTTCTGGTTTCGGAAGCAAATGCTTCAAGATCTTTCAGTGTAATCTGATCCAGCTGACAGGAAACAGTATCCTGATATTGTTTTAAAATATGAAAAACTGAGTAAGTCATCTCAAGCATCCTCCCTTTATATGTTTTGTTGTTTGATTTGATATAATTATATTGCGCTATTTGTATTATTTATATATAATTATGTGTAATTAATATAATTATATTGCCAGTATTATGTTATATCAGATTTGTAAAGGAGTAGTTGATGATAAATAAAGTCCATAATATTCACGCTCAAAATATTCAATTAAGTTACAATCAACAAGAAACTGTAGCTGGAATTACAACAGAATATCCTTACAGTATGCATGTTGTTGATTTTAATGCAGGTCCGATTCCCTGGCACTGGCATGAAGAAGTTGAATTCGGCTATGTTCTGAATGGAGAAATTGAGATTACTCTCGCCAATCGCACCTGTCATGTCAAGAAAAATCAGGGGTATTTTACCAACAGTAATGTGCTTTCAAGATTTTCCAAAACAACTGATACTATGCTTGCACATACGCATCTTTTTCACCCTATATTCCTGGGAGGCCATTTTAAAAGCATTTTTGAAACAAAATACCTGAATCCGGTAATCCAGAATAAAAATATAGATGCACTGATTTTTACTGATGAAACACCAAGTCAGCAAAAAATCCTTCAGAAGCTTCGACAGGCAGGTGCACTTCAGCATCAGGATAATGTAGAATTTCAGACAAGAAATCTCTTTTCTGAACTCTGGCTCCTGCTTCTTGATGAAATCAGAGAGCAGCCGTCACATACTGTAAATATTCAAAATCAGCAACGTGTACAGAGTATGCTTGCATTTATCCATGCCAATTACAATGAGAAACTGACTTTGGAGGCCATTGCAGCCGCAGCATCAGTCAGTACAAGAGAGTGCATCCGATGTTTTCATAATACGATCAGACAAACTCCTATTGAATACGTTATGGAATACCGTCTGAATATGGCAAGGAAACTGTTAAATAACTCTGAAATGTCGATCACTGATATCAGTTATCACTGCGGTTTTTCATCCAATGCTTATTTCGGCAAAGTTTTTCGAGAAAAATATGGGATAACGCCACTACAGTACCGCAACAGAGCCATTGACAAAAGAAGCGTCTTGAATTAAAATTGATTTTTAGATAACAATGTTGGAGGAAACATAGATATGAAATACATGTTTAAAAAGATCGAGCCGAAGTGGCAGGCGAAATGGGAAGAGAGTAAAGTCTTCGAAGCCAAAGACAACAGTGACAAGCCTAAGTTCTATGGCCTGGTAGAGTTTCCGTATCCAAGTGGTGCCGGTATGCATGTCGGACACATCAAAGCATACTCAAGCCTTGAGGTAATTTCCAGAAAACGTCGTATGGAAGGATACAATGTACTTTTCCCAATCGGATTTGATGCATTCGGTCTTCCTACCGAGAACTATGCAGTAAAGACAGGAACACATCCACGTATCATCACAGATGAGAATATCAAGAGATTCTCCAATCAGTTAAAAAAAGTTGGATTTTCTTTTGACTGGAACCGTGTGATCGATACAACAGATGAAGACTATTATAAATGGACACAGTGGATTTTCCTCAAAATGTTCGAAAAAGGTCTTGTATTCAGAGACAGAACACTTGTAAATTACTGCCCTCATTGTAAAGTTGTTCTTTCCAACGAGGACAGCCAGGGTGGCAAATGTGACATCTGCCACAGCGAAGTTGTACAGAAATCCAAGGATGTATGGTATCTGCGTATCACACAGTATGCAGATAAACTTCTGGAAGGTCTGAAAGATGTCGATTATCCGGATAACGTAAAGCAGCAGCAGATTCACTGGATTGGTAAATCCAAAGGGGCTTTCGTAAACTTTGATATTGATGGCATCAATGAAAAACTTGAAATCTATACAACCAGACCAGATACTCTGTTTGGTGTTACTTTCATGGTAATCGCTCCGGAACATCCGATTATCGACAAATATAAAGATAAAGTTGCAAATATGGACGAAATCACTGCATACCGCAATGAGTGTGCAAAAAAAACAGAGTTTGAAAGAACACAGCTTGTCAAAGATAAGACCGGTGTACGCATTCAGGGTCTGGAGGGAATCAACCCGGTTAATGGCAAGAAGATTCCAATCTATATTGCAGACTACGTAATGATGGGTTATGGTACCGGTGCGATCATGGCAGTACCGGCTCATGATCAGCGTGACTATGATTTCGCAAAGAAATTCGGTATTGATATCATCGAAGTTATCAAAGGTGGCGATATCTCCAAAGAAGCTTATACTGGTGACGGAGAAATGGTCAACTCTGAATTTCTTAACGGCTATACAAAGAAAAAGGATTCTATCGAGCGTATGCTTGAAGAACTCGAGAAGAAAGGTATCGGTAAAGCCGGTGTTCAGTACAAGATGAAAGACTGGGCATTCAACCGTCAGAGATACTGGGGCGAGCCTATTCCTCTTATCCATTGCCCGAAATGTGGTGTTGTAGCTGTTCCGGAAGAAGAACTTCCGCTTCGTTTGCCGGATGTCAAAGATTTTGAACCGGGTGAAGACGGACAGTCACCACTTGCCAAAATCGATTCCTTCGTAAACTGTACTTGCCCGAAATGTGGTGCAGCAGCAAAACGTGAAACAGATACCATGCCTCAGTGGGCCGGCTCTTCCTGGTATTTCTTAAGATACACTGATCCGCACAACACACAGGCATTAGCTGATATGGACAAACTGAAATACTGGATGCCGGTTGACTGGTACAACGGTGGTATGGAACACGTTACCAGACATATGATTTACTCCAGATTCTGGCATCATTTCCTGTATGATCTGGGTGTTGTAAATACACCAGAACCGTACGCAAAGCGTTCCATCCAGGGTCTGATTCTTGGACCAGATGGAGACAAGATGAGTAAATCCAAGGGAAATGTAGTCGATCCTCTGGATATCGTAGAAGAATACGGTGCAGATACCCTTCGTACCTATGTACTGTTCATGGGTGATTACGGTGCAGCGACTCCTTGGAGCGACAGCTCTGTAAAAGGATGCAAGAAATTCCTTGATCGTGTAGCCGGACTGACAGATATTCTTTCCGAAGCGCCTGTTTCCGAAGAACTTGAGATGAAGATTCATCGTACCATCAAGAAGGTTTCCTCTGATATTGAGAACCTGAAATTCAACACAGCGATTGCTAGCCTGATGACTCTGATCAATGAGATTACAGCAGAAGGACATATCGGCAAAGATGATTTAGGTATCTTTATCAAACTGTTAAGCCCGTTTGCTCCGCATCTCTGTGAAGAAATCTGGGAATTCCTGGGTGGCGAAGGACTGCTTGCCGTTGCTCCATGGCCGGTATATGATGAAGGTAAAACGGTTGCCAAAACCGTAGAGATTGGTGTACAGGTAAATGGTAAAGTAAGAGGAACCGTTGTTCTTCCTAATGGATGTGACAAAGAAAAGGCATTTGAGATTGCCAAAGCAGATGAGAGAATTGCTTCCTTCCTGGACGGCAAAAATCTGATCAAAGAAATCTATGTTCCGAACAAGATTATCAACTTTGTTGCAAAATAAGAATTGAATACATGTAATGAGTCAAAGTCAGACTTATGCACAAGAAAGGCCCTCCAGTTAAGACTGGGGGGCTTCTTTGATGTCTGAGATATCAGGTGCGGCCATAAGAGAGTAGTTTGTATAATAGACTACAAATCCCGGTTTGGCGCCGCCTGGTTTTTTGACGTGTTTTTTCTGAATATAATCAATCTCTACTTTAGGAGCGGTTCTGCCTTTTGAATAGTAGGCAGCAAGACGTCCGGCCTCCTCGAAGGTACGGTCCGGAAGTTCTCCGTTCGGAGTCTTCACAACAACATGGGATCCTGCCATTTTTTTTGCATGGAACCACCAGTCATTGCCGGTTGCCATTTTAAAGGTCAGCTCGTCATTCTGGTAATTGTTTTTTCCTACAAAGATATCAAATCCATCACTGGAAATATAATGGAACGGTTTTGATTTTGTCTGTGCTTTCTGGCCTTTTTTATTTGTATAATGTTTCTTTATATAGCCATACTCGGTCAGTTCTTCTTTGATCTGGCTGAGATCACTCTCTGCACGCGCAATATCAAGCGCATTTGATACAGATTCGAGATGTTCGATTTCAGATTCCGTATCCGCAATCTGCTCTGTCAGCGCCTCTTCGGTGCGTTTCAGCTTACCGTAACGGTCAAAATATTTCTTCGCATTTTCTCCCGGTGTCATCGTCGGATCCAGAGGAATCGTAACTTCTTCATTCGTATAATAATTAAGAGCCTTAAAAGATTTGCAGCCGTCCTCCAGCCCATAACCATATGTATTGATCAGTTCTCCATAAACTTTATATTTCTCCTTTTTGGCAGTATCTTTCATCTGTTTCTGTTGAAGAACAAGCTTCTTGCGGTTTCGCTCAAGAGCAGTCTGTACGATTCTTCGAAGATCAGAAGATTTCTGACGGATTCTTGTCAGGATTTCCTTCGATGCATAGTAAGTTTCCAACATTTCCGAAACAGATTCAAATGTCTGACAGTGATATTCCGGACCATACTGGGTGAGTGGAAGAACAGCATATTCTACCGGTTCATCATCCCTGTAAATAATGCTCGGAGTAAAATCTTTCTCCTGCACCTGTTCAATCAATCGATGGAACGTATAATAAAGATGTGTTGCCTCATTTTCGTCAAGGGACTGTGCCGAATCACTTCCGTCAATGGAAGCGCGATAGCAGATTTCTTCCGCAATCAGAGGACTGATTCCAGTCAGTGTTGTATAGATTGCCTTTGCAATGTTACACGGCTTTTTACATACAGATTCTTTAAAAGCTTCTTCTGTAATCGTCAACGGATCCTGTTTTTCCTGTGTCTGCGGAAGAAAATAATCTCTTCCCGGAAGAACTTCCCTGACAGAACTCATATGGGAAGAAACATGCCTGATGCTGTCAAGGATCATCCTGTTCTCATCACAGAAGATGATGTTGCTGTATTTTCCCATCAGTTCAACAATCAGATATTTTTTACATGGATCGCCCAGTTCGTTTAAATGTTCCAGTTCAAACTCTATCACACGTTCCAGTCCCGGCTGTACAATATTTCCGATTCTTGCATTTCCCAGATGCTTGCGGAGCAGCATGCAGAAGTTTGGCGCAGTCAGGGGACTTGGTTTGTTTTTGCCCGTAAAATAGATCAGCGGGAGAGAAGGACTTGCGGAAATAAATAACCTGCACTGTCCGTTTGCTCCCTTTCCGGTAATCATCAGGGCATCCGCCTCCGGCTGTGCAATTTTGTTAAAACGGCCGTTATCCAGATTTTTATGTAATTCCTGTACCATTGCAGCAATGGTGATGCCATCAAATGCCATTTTATTTCTCCTTTAGTACGTATCAGATGCTGTGAAATCCCTTACCGATGATTTCGCTTGTATTAGAAATCAGCATAAATGCACTCGGCTGGTTTTCTTTAATAAAGTTACGAAGACGTACTGCCTGAGGACGGCTGAGTACGGTAAATACGATATATTTGTCTTTTCCTGAAAAAGCTCCCTGAGCATGAACGACCGTTGCGCTTCGGTTCAGCTCATGTACAAGAAAGTCGCAAATCGGTTCCGGCTCATCACAGACAACATTGAAATATTTCGAAAGATTAAATCCCTCAATAAAGTTGTCAATCATAAAAGAGCGGATTGTAAGACCGAGGAAAGAATACAGTCCGGTTTTAATATCAAAAACAAAACATCCTGCAACAGTAATCATAATATCCGTCACAAGAAGTGCCTTCCCGATATCAAAACTGCTGTATCTCTTAAGGATCATTGCAATGATGTCCGTACCGCCGCTTGATGAACCGATATTAAACAGAATCGCAGATCCAAGTGCCGGAAGTGCAATCGCAAAACAGAGTTCCAGCATGGTCTGATCTGTCAGCGGATGATCCATCGGACAGACACGTTCCAGTGTAGAAAGTGCAACCGAAAGAAGAATGCTACAATATGCTGTCTTTGCGGCAAATTTTTTACCCAGTACCACAAATCCGAGTACAAGGAGCAGCATATTTACAATGAAGGAAAAATCACTGGCAGAAATAGATGTCTTATCTGCAACTAGAACCGCAAGACCGGTAATTCCCCCAAATGTAAAGTTATTTGTAAATTTGAAAAAGTATGTTCCGACTGCCATGATCAGCGTACTGACAGTCAGAAGCGAAAAATGTTTTAATTTTTCTTTCATTTTATATGCAATTCCCTTCTGAATGATTCGCTGATATTGTACCTCGTGACAAGGCAATGTGTCAATGTAACCATTTAGCAGAACAAAGTATATTCATACAAAAAAACAACTCCAGGTCAGAAAAAGAAATTGACTACCTTTTTAGAATGCTCTATAATAAATCTGTATGTAGAAAATGAGACTTGCAAAGAGAGAAAACTTATGATAAAAAGTATGACAGGCTTCGGCCATGCAGAAAAAGTGACAGAGCAGTGCCGTATCACGGTAGAAATGAAATCTGTCAATCACAGATACCTGGATCTGAATATTAAAATGCCACGGCGTTTCAATATGCTGGAGGGTCAGGTGCGTAATCTTATGAAGCAATATATGCAGCGCGGTAAGGTAGATGTATTCATTACTTATGAAAATTATACTTCAAATGATTATACACTCAAATACAACAACGAACTTGCTGCAGAATATCTTTCTTATCTGAATCAGATGGCAGAAGAGTTTCATCTGGAAAACGATGTCCGCGTGACTACCTTATCCAGATATCCGGAAGTTCTGACCATGGAAGAACAGTCTGTGGATGAAGAGCAGTTATGGAAACTTCTCGAAGAACCTCTTAAAGAAGCCTGTGTTCGATTTGTTGAGGCCCGTACCAGAGAAGGACAGCATCTGAAAGAAGATCTTCTTGACAAACTTGCCGGCCTGGACGAAAAGGTAGATCGCGTAGAAGAACGCTCTCCGAAAGTTGTTCAGGAATACCGTGAGAAACTGGAACAGAAGGTACACGAACTTCTTGAGGATTCGCAGATTGACGACAGCCGCATCGCGGCGGAAGTTGTTCTTTTCTCTGACAAGATTTGTAATGACGAAGAAACTGTCCGTCTGCACAGTCATATTCATGGAATGCAGAAGATCCTCGAAGAAAAAGAAGGCGTCGGACGTAAGATGGATTTTATGGCTCAGGAAATGAACCGCGAAGCCAATACAATCCTTTCCAAATCCAGTGACCTTGAAGTTTCGGATATTGCAATCGATCTGAAAACGGAAATCGAAAAGATCCGCGAACAGATTCAGAATATAGAATAACGGAGGCAGGGAAGTTTTGGCTAAACTGATCAACATCGGATTTGGAAATGTCGTAAATTCACGCAAGATCGTTGCGGTCGTAAGTCCGGATGCTGCACCGGTAAAGCGGATGATCCAGAGTATCAAGGGCACACGTGAACTGATCGATGCAACACAGGGTCGCAAGACAAAAGCGGTTATCGTGACTTCCGATGATTACCTTGTCCTTTCTGCATTACAGCCTGAAACAATTGCCAGACGTTTTGCAGAAGCATATGATTACGAAGAAAAGGAAGATGAGCATGAGTAAGGGTGTTTTAACAGTTGTTTCCGGCTTTTCAGGAGCCGGCAAAGGTACCGTCATGAAACGTCTTATACAAAAATATGACGATTATGCATTGTCAATCTCTGTTACTACAAGAAAACCCCGTGAAGGAGAACGGGATGGTATCGAATACTTCTTTAAAACCAAAGAAGAAGTAGAAACCATGATCGAGAATGATGAATTTCTTGAGTATGCCAGATATGTAGACAATTATTATGGTACCCCGCGTTTTTATGTAGAAGAAATGCTTGCCAAAGGCAAAAATGTGATTCTTGAAATTGAAATTCAGGGAGCTATGCAGATCAAAGCCAAAAATCCGGAGGCTGTTCTGGTATTTGTTACACCACCGAGTTTCGAAGAACTCCGTAATCGTCTTGTAGGGCGCGGTACAGAAACTGCCGACGTGATTGAATCACGTCTCAGACGTGCATCAGAAGAAGCTGAAGGAATGCCTTCTTATGATTATATTTTGGTCAACGATCAGGTAGAGGACTGTGTAGACCGTCTTCACCAGATTATTTTAAGCGAACGTGCAAAGGCACAGCGCAATGAAGAATTCATCAACACGATCCGGCAGGAAGCGCGGATCTTTATGAAAGGAGATAAATAATATGTTACATCCATCATATTCAGAACTTATTCAGGCAATTAACCATAACGCAGAGGAAGACGACAACACAATGATGCTGAACAGCCGTTATTCTCTGGTACTTGCAACCAGCAAGAGAGCAAGACAGCTTATTGCAGGTGCAGAACCGCTCGTACCAAACGCAGCTGACAAGAAGCCTCTTTCTGTTGCTATCGACGAACTTTACAAAGGTGAAGTTAAAATCGTAGCTGCTGAAAGCGATGAAGAAACAACTGCTCCGGCAACAGAAGAAGCATCGGAAACAGTTTCCGCACCGGAAGAAGATAACGAGTAAAGTTTGTCCAGTATTTATATCAGTTAAAAACCATGATCAGAAGGCAGTTGTCTTCTGATTATGTATTGTCAGGAGATTTTATGAAAATATTATTTATATCACTGGGGTGTGATAAAAACCTTTCTGATTCTGAAGAAATGCTCGGACTGCTCACAGCAAACGGGCATGAAATCGTCGATTCAGAAGAGGAAGCCGATGTCATTGTCATTAACACATGCTGTTTTATTCATGACGCAAAAGAAGAGAGTGTCAACACCATCCTTGAGATGGCAGAATATAAAAAATCTGGAACCTGTAAGGCTCTGATCGTGACAGGATGTATGGCACAGCGATACAAAGAGGAAATCACACAGGAGATTCCGGAAGTTGATGCCGTACTTGGAACAACATCTTACGGAGATATCGTCAAAGCTTTAAATGAAGTACAGGCAGGAAATGTTTTTCAGGAATTCCGCGATATCAATGAACTTCCGGAAGACTGTGGCCGCAGAGTTATCACCACCGGAGGACATTTCGGATACCTCAAGATTGCCGAAGGCTGTGATAAACACTGTACTTACTGTATCATTCCATCTCTCCGTGGTAAATTTCGCAGCGTACCGGAAGAACGCCTTCTGAAACAGGCCGAGTATATGGCATCGCAGGGTGTTAAGGAACTGATCCTGGTCGCACAGGAAACCACCGTATACGGTACGGATCTTTACGGCAAAAAAACTCTGCATCTTCTTCTTAAGAAGCTCTGTCAGATCAGGGGAATCCGCTGGATCCGTGTGCTTTACTGCTATCCGGAAGAGATTTACGACGAGCTGATCCAGGTTATGAAAGAAGAACCTAAGATCTGTCATTATCTGGATCTTCCTATTCAGCATGCAAGTGACAAAATTCTTCGTCGCATGGGACGCCGCACATCCAAACAGCAGCTTATTGATATCATCACCAAACTTCGCTGTGAAATTCCGGACATTGTGCTCCGCACTTCTCTGATCACCGGGTTCCCGGGTGAGACAGAAGAAGATCATCAGGAACTTATGGAATTTGTTGATGAGATGGAATTTGACCGTCTGGGTGTATTTACGTACTCCCCGGAGGAAGGCACACCTGCCGAGACTATGGAAGGTCAGGTCCCTGAAGAAGTAAAAGAAGCACGCCGCGATGAGATCATGGAGCTTCAGCAGGAAATTTCCCTTGATAAAGGAAATGACCGTATCGGGCAGGAAGTCCTGGTCATGATTGAAGGAAAGGTTTCCGGTGAAAGCGCTTATATTGGCCGCACCTACGGAGATGCACCGAAAGTAGACGGATATATCTTTGTACAGACAGGAGAATTGCTTGTTACCGGTGATTTTGCAAAAGTAACCGTTACAGGCGCTTTGGAATATGATTTGATAGGAGAGTTGACTGATGAATACACCAAATAAACTTACAGTTGCCAGAATGATTATCGTTCCGTTCCTTGTTGTTTTTCTTCTTACCGGATGGGGCGGTGATGCAAACCGTTATATCTCACTTGCCTTATTTGTAGTTGCCAGTGTTACCGACTGGTTTGATGGATATCTGGCCCGCAAAAATAATCTTGTTACAAACTTTGGTAAATTTATGGACCCACTCGCTGACAAACTTCTTGTTTGCTCTGCGATGATCTGCATGATCGAACTTAACCGCCTGCCGGCATGGTTCGTAATCATCATTATCGGCCGTGAATTTATTATCAGCGGATTTCGTCTGATTGCAGCCGAAAACGGCATTGTAATTGCAGCAAACTACTGGGGCAAGTTCAAAACCGCTTCCCAGATGATTATGATAATTTTGCTGATTCTCCACTTTGACGGAATCTTTGTTACACTGGAACAGCTTTTTATCTGGTTGTCCCTCGCACTGACCATTATTTCACTGATCACATATATCTGGCAGAATAAATCTGTTCTTTCCATGCAGGAGTAATCCAGTGGGAGAGCTGTTGACTAAAGATCCTATCAGTGTATCATTCGCATAAGGTTGACGATTTTGTCAATTTTGGCGGCTTCCTGTGGGGATTTTCCGGCCTTCATCACTTCAAGAACAGCTGAGATTTCATTCTGTGAGAAATTGAGTCCGTTCTTTTTCCCGGAAGCGGCAGCACTCATAAGAAAGGGCAACATATCGGAAGCGGATTTTCCGCTTCCTTTTTCTGCGAGTTTTTGAAGCATATCCAGTTTTCCGGCATCAATATTTTTGAGTTTTGGATCCATCTTCCAGTCTTCATTTCTGTTTTCGTCCATGTTTTACCTTTCTATCATTTATGATCATTTTACTTCTTATATAGTTCCTGTTTTATTCATTGATTGTCTTTAATAACTGTATCATCACAAGTATATCTTTGATCTGGTCAAGCTGATGACGGCTTTTTCCATAACTGAATTTCCGAATATCCTCCAGCATCTCCAGGGAATCCGTTTCTCCTTTCAGACTGCAGATCTGCACGTCATTTTGCCCTCCACGAAACAGTGCAACTGTATTCTGGAATTCCATAAGCTTGGCATACAATGCAAGAAACTGCTGATTTCCGGAGGAAGTATATGGTATCAATGCTTTCAGCATTTGAGACTGTTCACTGCATACAAGCTGATCCAGTGCAGTCTGAGATATTACATCCGGCTCCATTTCCATCAAGTGCCTCCTTTTTTCAAAACTATATGCTTTTGCTTATTATTTTATGTCCGGTTACACCGTTTTGACATATGATAAATTAGACTTCCTTTAGAAAGGCAGACAGATATGAATATTTCAAAAAATGAACAGCTTGTTGTAGATGGCAATTCTTTTTATGAAATAGATCTGCAGTGCGTGCAGAAGAAACAAAGTCAAAAACACATAAGAAGGAACGAGCATCAAGAACAAAGCAGACAACCACAATCAGCAGATGCGCCACCCACGGCTCCTCGATATACAATGCAAAAAAGGCAGAGGGATTAACCTCTGCCCATCATCGGACATCAGCAGCCACAGCCGTTGTTTCCGCATCCACATCCGCCACTGCAGAGCAGGAGCAATACGATGATGATCCAGCAGGAATCATTGCCGTATCCGCAGTTGTTACTGCAACCGCATCCATTGTTTCCACAGAGACACATCAGGCAGATGATCCAAAGAATACAGCTGCAGGAATTATCTCCGAAAAGGCTGGTTCCATTGCCGCATCCACAGTTGTTGTTGCAACCGCATCCGTCATTGCCGCATCCGCAGTTTGTAGCAGCTAAATCACTCATGGTAAAATCCTCCAGATTTTGTTCACACTTCATATTATGAAGGGAGCCTTTCATGTGTGACTGTCTTTTCCTTCAAATGCTAAAATCACTCTTGACAAACATTTTTTCACTTTGTATACTTTTATAAGTATATTACATCGGCTTTGAAGGGAAGAAGTAACATAAGGAACACACACAGAGAGTTGCCGGACGGTGAGAGGCGCGTGCAGAACTTTTGTGAATACATCCCGGAGCTTCGCACCGAATTTTTTCAGTAGGCTGCGACGGATCGGCACTCGTTATCGTGCTCAATGAGGTGGGAATTTTTTCCTGCGAATTTAGGTGGTATCACGGGACCCGGTTCTCGTCCTAAACGGACAGGAACCGGGCTTTTTATACAGGAGGAATTGAATTATGACAGTATGGGAAGAACTGAAGGCGAGAGGCCTGATTGCCCAGGTAACAGACGAAGATGAGATCAAAGAAATGGTAAACAACGGTAAAGCTACTTTCTATATCGGCTTTGACCCTACCGCAGACAGCCTTCATGTAGGACATTTCATGGCACTCTGCCTGATGAAACGTCTGCAGATGGCAGGCAACCGCCCGATTGCACTGCTCGGCGGCGGTACCGGTATGATCGGTGATCCGTCTGGAAGAACAGATATGCGTCAGATGATGACCAAAGAAACCATCCAGCACAATATTGACTGCTTCAAGAAACAGATGTCCCGTTTCATCGATTTTTCCGATGGTAAAGCACTGATGGTCAACAATGCAGACTGGCTTCTGAATCTTAATTATGTAGATCTGCTTCGCGATGTAGGCGCGCATTTTTCAGTAAACCGTATGCTGACAGCCGAATGCTACAAACAGCGTATGGAAAGAGGATTAAGCTTCCTTGAATTTAACTACATGATCATGCAGAGTTATGACTTCTATATGTTATACCAGAAATACGGTTGCAATATGCAGTTTGGTGGTGATGACCAGTGGAGCAATATGCTCGGTGGTACAGAACTGATCCGTCGTAAGCTCGGCAAAGATGCATATGCAATGACTATTACCCTTCTTCTGAATTCCGAAGGCAAGAAGATGGGCAAGACACAGTCCGGTGCTGTATGGCTGGATCCGAATAAGACTTCTCCGTTTGATTTCTATCAGTACTGGAGAAATGTGGATGATGCAGATGTCATCAAATGCATGCGTCTTCTTACATTCCTTCCACTTGAGCAGATTGATGAAATGGCAACATGGGAAGGCAGCCAGTTAAACAAAGCCAAAGAAATCCTTGCTTACGAACTGACCAATCTTGTTCATGGCGAAGAAGAAGCAAAGAAAGCGCAGGAAGGTGCAAGAGCGTTGTTCTCCGGTGGAGTCGACACAGCACATATGCCCAGCACAGAGCTTACAGATGAGGATTTTACAGAAGATGATACGATTGATCTGATCACTATGCTGATCAAAGCAGGTCTTGTTCCGACACGTTCTGAGGGACGTCGTGCGATTGAGCAGGGTGGTGTTTCCATCGATGGTGAGAAGATTACCGACATCAAACATACTGTAGCAAAGGACAGCCTTACAGGTGATGGTGTTGTCCTCAAACGAGGCAAAAAGAAATTCAACAAAGTTTTTGTTAAATAAGTATTTGTTATAGAATACTTTTAGGAGGAAATAATCATGAAGAAATACGGAGTAAACGAACTTCGTCAGATGTTCCTTGATTTTATGGAGAGTAAAGGACATCTCGTAATGAAAAGCTTCTCTCTGGTACCACAGGGAGATAAGAGCCTTCTGCTGATCAACGCAGGTATGGCTCCACTGAAACCATATTTTACAGGTGCAGAGATTCCGCCAAGAACAAGAGTCACCACATGCCAGAAGTGCATCCGTACCGGTGACATCGAAAACGTCGGTAAAACCGCACGTCATGGTACATTCTTTGAAATGCTCGGTAACTTCTCTTTTGGTGATTACTTTAAGACTGAAGCGATCCACTGGTCCTGGGAATTCCTGACAGAAGTAGTTGGTCTCGATGCTGACAGGCTGTATCCTTCTGTATACCAGGATGATGACGAAGCATTCGACATCTGGAACAAAGAAGTCGGCATCCCAGCTGAGCGAATCTTCCGTTTCGGCAAAGAAGACAATTTCTGGGAGCATGGCGCAGGTCCTTGCGGTCCATGCTCTGAGATTTATTATGACCGTGGAGAAAAATACGGATGCGGTAAACCAGGCTGTACAGTAGGCTGTGACTGTGACCGTTACATGGAAGTATGGAACAACGTATTTACCCAGTTTGAAAACGACGGAAATGGCAACTATACCACACTGAAACAGAAAAATATCGATACAGGTATGGGTCTGGAGCGTCTGGCAGTTGTTGTTCAGGACGTTGATTCTATCTTTGACGTAGATACAATCTGTGCCCTTCGTAACCTTGTCTGTGAAATTTCCGGCAAAGAATACGAAAAGAATTATCAGGATGACGTATCCATCCGTCTGATCACAGACCATATCCGTTCCGCTACATTTATGATCTCCGATGGTATCATGCCAACCAATGAAGGTCGTGGATATGTACTCCGCCGTCTGATCCGCCGTGCAGCACGTCATGGACGTCTTCTGGGAATCAAGGGACCTTTCCTTGCAAAACTCAGTGAGGAAGTAATCAACGGATCCAAAGCCGGCTATCCGGAGCTGGAAGAAAAGAAAGAATTCATCTTCAAAGTCTTGACTAACGAAGAGAATCAGTTTAACAAAACAATTGATCAGGGTCTTCGCATCCTTGGTGACATGGAAGAAGAGATGAAAGCAGCCGGAGAAAAAACTCTTTCCGGTGAAAATGCATTCAAACTTTATGATACTTACGGATTCCCGCTTGATCTCACTAAAGAGATTCTTGAAGAAAAGGGATATACCATTGATGAAGATGGTTTCCAGAAAGCAATGGAAGAGCAGAGAGTCAAAGCGCGTACTTCTCGTGAAGTAACTAACTACATGGGTGCAGATGCTACTGTATATGATGAGATTGATGTCAACGTAACTACAGAATTCGAAGGATATGATCACCTTACCTACGATTCAGAGATTACTGTTCTTACCACAGAAAAAGAAATCGTTACCTCACTGATGGAAGGTCAGAAGGGAACTGTATTTGTAAAAGAAACACCATTCTATGCTACCATGGGCGGTCAGGAGGGTGACTGTGGTGTGATCGAAACTGCAAACGGTAAATTTGTCGTAGAAGATACTATTAAACTTCGCGGCGGCAAATTCGGTCATGTCGGATATATGGAATCCGGAATGCTCTCCACAGGAGAAACTGTTTCCCTTAAAGTCAATGAGCAGGCTCGTCGTGATACAGAGAAAAACCACAGCGCAACACATCTTCTCCAGAAAGCACTCAAAACTGTCCTTGGCTCTCATGTAGAACAGAAAGGTTCTCTGGTAACACCGGACAGACTTCGTTTTGACTTTGCACATTTTCAGGCAATGACTCCTGATGAAATTGCAGAAGCAGAAGCTCTTGTAAACAAAGAGATCCAGGCAGCTCTCCCTGTTGAGACAAACATTATGGATATCGAAGAAGCCAAAAAATCCGGTGCTATGGCACTGTTCGGTGAGAAATATGACCAGAAGGTACGTGTTGTATCCATGGGAGACTTCTCCAGAGAGCTTTGCGGTGGTACACATGTAAAAAATACAAGCTCCATCATGCTCTTCAAAATCGTATCTGAGGCTGGTGTTGCAGCCGGTGTACGTCGTATCGAAGCACTGACAGGTAACGGTGTTATCGAATACTATAAGAAACAGGAAGCCATGCTCCATGAAGCGGCCAAAGCCCTCAAGGCACAGCCGGCAGAAGTTGCAGAAAAAATTGCACATCTTCAAGCAGATGTCAAAGCTCTCCAGAGTGAAAACGAATCCCTCAAAAGTAAACTTGCTCAGGGATCTCTCGGCGATGTCATGAACCAGATTGTAGATGTCAAAGGAGTAAAACTCCTCGCATCCAGGGTAGAAGGCATTGACATGAACGGACTTCGTGATCTCGGTGATCAGCTCAAAGAAAAGATCGGAGAAGGTGTTGTTGTCCTCGCAGCTGTAAACGGAGGTAAAGTAAATCTTCTTGCAATGGCTACTGATGCAGCACAGAAAGCCGGAGCACATGCCGGTAACCTGATCAAAGGTGTTGCGGCAATCGTAGGCGGTGGCGGCGGCGGTCGTCCGAACATGGCACAGGCCGGCGGTAAAAATCCTGAAAAAGCTCAGGAAGCAATCGACGCAGCAGCCGAAATTCTGGAACAGCAGATTCACTAAAAATCATGCATTTTTCGGCAAAATAATTTTTTCCTAAATTTAGCCAAAAAATGTTGACGAATGTCACAGCTATGTTATATAATAACACTCGTGCAAGAAAAATACCCAGACAGTTGTATTTTAGCACAATCTACAACTGGAGGGAGGTTAGGTGTGAGTCTATGTCAAACGTAATCGTAAAAGAGAACGAGACTTTAGATAGCGCTCTTCGCAGATTCAAGAGAAGCTGTGCAAAAGCAGGAATCCAGCAGGAAATCCGCAAAAGAGAGCATTACGAGAAACCAAGCGTTCGTCGTAAAAAGAAATCTGAAGCCGCAAGAAAACGTAAATATAATTAATTGTGCGCAAAAATCCCTGACGACAATTCCGTCAGGGATTTTTAAGATTATCAATCGTCACCTATTTAACAATACTGTATAAGTAAACTAAAGGGAATTATATGCATCGAATTATTCATACCTTCAAGAAAATTTTACAGTTATTATTCAATCGAATTTTCTATGTTGCCGTCGCCCTGATGCTTCAGCTCGCATGGCTGATGATCACCGTCTGGAGACTGGCAGCATATTCTAAATATATTTCAAACGCGATTGCTATCATCAGTGTTTTAGTTGTGCTCTGGATCGTAAACAAAAAAATCAATCCGTCCTACAAACTCGGATGGACGATCCTGATTCTCGTTTCCCCTGTTTTCGGCGTTATGCTGTATCTTCTGTTTGGTAAATCACGAATCGCTCAGGCAATTCAGAATAAATATGCTCAGGTACAGAAAGAAAGCATTCCGTTTATGGAGTCGAAAGAAGAAACAATCAGACATCTGGAAGCTGATTCACTGTCTGCTGCAGTACAGTCCAACTACATTCTCCGATATTCCAGTTTCCCGGTACACGAAAATACCACCGCAGAGTATTTTCAGGTGGGAGATGATATGTTTCCTGTTCTTGTCCGCGAACTTGAACAGGCACAGCATTATATTTATATTGAATACTTCATCATCAACGATGGCGTGATGTGGCGTACGATTCTTGATATACTGGAACGCAAGGCATCAGAAGGAGTTGATGTCCGTCTGATTTATGACGGTTTCGGCTGTCTGACCACTTTACCATATCGTTACGACCGTTTTCTGAAAGAAAAAGGCATTCAGTGCCGGATATTTAATCCATTCCGCCCTCTGCTCAATATCGTACAGAATAACCGTGATCACCGCAAGATCTGCGTCATTGATGGACATACCGGTTTTACCGGCGGAATCAACCTTGCCGATGAATATATTAATCAGAAGAAGCGTTTCGGTCACTGGAAAGATACTGCCGTCATGTTAAAGGGAGAGGCTGTCTGGAATATGACTGTCATGTTTCTGCATATGTGGAATGTGATCAACAATTCCAGCGAACCGATTGACCATGAAATACACATGCCGCACAGGTTTCATCAGGAGCCATTTGCAGGCAATGGATTTGTGCAGCCATACAGTGATACCCCTCTGGATGGAGAAATCGTAGGTGAGAATGTTTATCTGAACATCATTAACCGTGCACGTAAATATGTCTATATCTGTACCCCTTACCTGATTATTGATAATGAAATGATGACAGCGCTCTGCCTTGCTGCCAAAAGCGGCGTGGATGTCCGCATTATGACACCTGGAATTCCTGATAAGAAAATGGTCTTTTTACTCACGCAGTCTTATTATGAGCAGCTTCTGGAAGCCGGTGTCCGTATCTATGAATACCAGCCTGGCTTCCTGCATGCAAAATCTTTTGTATGTGATGACGAGATAGCAGTCGTAGGAACGATCAATCTGGATTACCGAAGCCTGTATCTCCATTTCGAAAATGGAGTATGGTTCTACAAGAACAATGTCATTCATGATATCCTTGATGATTTTAACCAGACTTTAAAATACTGTGATCCGGTCAGCATTGAGTTCTGTAAGAACAGAAATATTGTTGTCCGGGCATTCCAGAGTATTTTACGGCTTTTTTCCCCTTTACTCTGATCTGTCAGGAAATAATTGCAGAACATTTTTCATGAAGTATATTTCTCATGGAAGATGTTCTGTTTTTGTTTATTCATCCCTATATAAAAGGCATATTTTTTATGAGCTGTCCCTACAATAATAACAAGCAGAATTTTATGAGGTCACTATGAAAAGAAACCAACTGCGGATCACAGAATTTTTACTGATCATCTGTATGATTCTGGGTACAATATTTCCCGTCTGTGCAGAAAGCGAAAATGCCGCTCCTGAAATTTCGGCAGCCAGCGGAATTCTGATGGAAGTCGAAACAGGCAAAATCCTTTATGAAAAGGACAGTAATACCAGAAGAAGTCCGGCGAGCGTCACAAAAGTCATGACGTTACTTCTGATTTTTGAACAACTCGAATCCGGAAAATTGTCTCTGGACGATATAGTCACCACAAGCGCACATGCAAAATCTATGGGTGGATCACAGGTCTTTCTTGAAGAGGGCGAACAGCAAAACGTTGAGACCATGATCAAATGCATTGTCATTGCTTCCGGGAATGATGCCAGTGTTGCAATGGCAGAACATATTGCAGGGAGTGAGCAGAGCTTTGTGGACCGAATGAATCAGCGCGCTTTGGAACTTGGTATGAAAAACACACATTTTGTCGACTGTTGTGGTCTGACTGATTCTGATGCCCATTATACAACAGCCTATGATATTGCGCTTATGAGCCGTGAACTGATTCGAAATCATCCTCAGATTTTTGAATATTCCTCAATCTGGACGGAGAACATCACCCACGTTACTGCACAGGGAACAAAGGAATTCGGTTTGACAAATACTAATCGTCTGATACGTACATATCCGGGGTGCAAAGGACTCAAAACAGGCAGCACCAGCAAAGCGAAATTCTGTCTTTCAGCAGTAGCAGAGCGTGACGGACTTTCCATTCTCTCAGTCGTAATGGCCGCCCCGGATTACAAGGCACGTTTAAAAGATGCCTCCGTTCTTCTGGATTACGGTTTTGCCCGCTGCAGTCTGTATATTGATGAAAATCCTGAGCCACTCCCTGAGATCACGATACAAAAAGGAACAAGTTCAAAAGTTTCCTTAAAATATGCTGATACGTTTCGATATGTAAGTACAGATGGAGAAAAAATAACAGCCCCCAAAAAGGAACTTAAACTTCCTTCCAAAGCAGAAGCGCCTGTTACAGCAGACTGTCAGGCAGGAGAACTGATCTACCTTCATCCCCGGAGCGGACAGAAACTCGGACGAATTCCGGTACTATATGCAGAATCAGTTGCACGTCTTTGCTTTTCAGATTGTCTTTTAATGACTTTTGATGCCTTCTGCCTCTGACAGCTTCAGGGACTGTCCGACAGCTCTGAAATCTTTTGACAAGATTACAGATTACGAGGTATAATAATCTTCAAATGTTTATTCTGAAATGTATCTGAAGACAGGAGCGTGAAGAACAAATGAAAGAAATCAAAACCGAAAATGCTGTAGGGCATGTATTATGCCATGATATTACGCAGATCATCAAAGACGAAAAGAAAGGTGTCCTTTTCAAGAAGGGACACATTGTAAAAGAAGAAGATATTCCGCTCCTTCTTTCTGTAGGTAAGGAACATCTCTATGTATGGGAAAAGCAGGAGGGTATTCTTCATGAGAATGAAGCTGCGGAGATTTTGTATCGCATCTGTGCCGATTCCCATATGCACGGAAGTGATATCAAAGAGGGCAAGATCGAACTGATTGCAAACTGTGACGGACTTCTCAAAATCCGCCGGGATGCACTTGTAGCAGTCAACAGTCTCGGAGAAATGATGATTGCCTCAAGACATGGTGATTTCCCGGTAAAAAAAGGTGACAAAATCGCCGGTACGAGAATCATTCCCCTTGTCATCGAAAAAGAAAAAATGGACCGTGCAGTGGAAGCGGCGGGTAATGAGCCTGTTTTTTCCCTGCTTCCGTTCCATACAAAAAAAGCCGGTATCGTTACAACCGGAAGTGAAGTACAAAAAGGGCTGATCAAAGACACTTTTACTCCAGTACTGAAAGAGAAGCTTTTCGAATACAACGTTCAGGTGATCGGGCAGACACTGCCGGGTGATGACCGTCAGACGATCACATCCGATATCCTGCATTTTATCGAAGAGGGCGCTGATCTGATCCTGTGCAGTGGAGGGATGAGCGTAGATCCTGATGACCGCACTCCAGGTGCCATCAAAGATACCGGTGCCGATATCGTCACCTACGGAGCACCGGTACTTCCGGGTGCCATGTTACTGCTGGCATATTATCACAAGGATGGCAAAACCATTCCGGTCATCGGACTTCCGGGCTGTGTAATGTATGCCCGCCGAACTGTTTTTGATCTGATCCTTCCGCGCATCATGGCAGATGATCCGATCTGTGCAGAAGAAATCTGCGCTTATGGAGAAGGTGGACTTTGCCTGAACTGTGATGTCTGCACTTTTCCGGCCTGCGGATTCGGCAAATAAATTTTCTAACAGAGGATATACATGAAAACATTCAGAACAAGCACATATAGCATACCCTGTGCCGGCCTTACCGGGCATCGCAAAGTTACTTTTGCAGTCCTTGCCGATCTGCACGGGCTTGTATTTGGCCAAAATCATCAGACACTGTACAAAGCAATCATTGACGCAAACCCGGATGCTATTCTTGTCGCAGGTGACATGGTTGTTCACGGATCGACAGAAACTCTCGAAGCAGCAGCTGGACTTTTTCTGCGTCTGTGTGAGATTGCGCCTGTTTTTTATGTTCTTGGCAATCATGAATACAAGATGTATCTGAATCCGGATACCAGAAATTTATATCTGAATTATGAAAAGCTGCTGACCAGTGCCGGAATCTGTTTTTTGCACAATGAACATATGGCAGTTGAACTTCAGGGAAGCGACTTTGTTTTTCACGGACTTGAACTTCCGATCGAATATTATCACAAGCCCAATTCCCCTGCACTCAGTCTTACCACTATGGAAGAGCTCATCGGTATGCCTTCGCAGCCGGGAGTCCACGTACTGCTTGCACACAATCCCAAATACGGCAATACGTATTTTTCATGGGGTGCCGATCTGATACTATCCGGTCATTATCATGGTGGAATTCTTCGTCTTAATGAAAACCACGGACTTACCTGCCCGCAATTTCTTTTTCTTCCACCTTACTGCTGCGGAAAATTTACCAGAGGCAGTCAGCATATGATCGTCAGTGCCGGACTTGGAGAACACACGATTCCAATCCGCATCCATAACCCGCGGGAACTGATTCTTGTTGATCTTGTTCCTGACCGAAAGCACACTGGAAATCCACACCAAAACAGAAAGGTACACGGAAATGGCAATTCCCGTTAAAATCAACGTATTTGAAGGTCCGCTTGATCTTCTCCTTCACCTCATCGAAAAAAACAAAATTGACATATATGACATCCCGATCGTCGAGATCACTGACCAGTATATGGAGTATCTGCACTCTATGGAAAAAGAAGACCTCGGTACCATGAGTGAATTTATGGTCATGGCTGCAACCCTGCTTGACATTAAATGCAAAATGCTTCTTCCGAAAGAAACGAATGATGAAGGAGAAGAAGAGGATCCTCGAGAAGAACTCGTTCAAAAACTTCTTGAATATAAAATGTACAAGTACATGTCCTACGAACTGAAAGATTATATGGATAATGCGGCTGGTGTTTTTTTCCGTGCACCCGATCTGCCGGGCGAAGTCCTGAAATACAGAGAGCCGGTAGATCCTGCCGAACTCCTTGAGGGTCTTACTCTCCAGAAGTTGAACAGCATCTATCAGTCTATTCTGAAACGTCAGGAAGCCAAGATTGACCCGATTCGAAGTAAATTCGGTACGATTGAAAAAGAAGAAGTTAGTCTTTCGGACAAAATGCTGTCCATGAAAACTTATGCCACGCAGCATCGTAAATTCAGTTTTCGCCAGCTTCTGACCAAACAGTCTTCCCGTGTGCAGGTGATCGTAACTTTCCTGTCTATTCTGGAACTTATGAAAATGGGATATATTCACATCTGTCAGGAAGAACTTTTTGATGATATCCAGGTGGATGTTGTGCAGGATCCGGAGACCTGGACACATCTGACAGAATTTGCCGACGAATAAACAAAAATCGAGGATAAAGATATGGAAATAAAAAAAATGGAAGCCGCGATAGAAGCAATCCTGTTTACTATGGGAAATTCCGTTGAACTTACTCAGATTGCAGATGCAATTCAGCAGGACAGGGAAACAACACGGAAGATCCTCCGGAATATGATGGACCGCTATCAGCAGGAAGACCGCGGTATTCAGATCATAGAACTTGAACAGTCCTATCAGATGTGCAGTAAAAAAGAATATTATGAGTGCCTGATACGTCTTGCCATGCATCCCAAAAAGCCTGCGCTTACCGATGTTATGCTTGAGACGTTGTCTATCATTGCGTACAAACAGCCTGTCACAAAAGCTGAAATCGAGAAGATCCGCGGAGTAAAGTGTGACCATGCCATCAACAAGCTTGTTGAATACGAACTGGTCAGAGAACTCGGACGACTGGATGCACCGGGACGCCCGATTCTTTTCGGCACCACCGAAGAGTTTTTACGCTGCTTCGGTGTACAGGGACTGGAAGACCTGCCTTCTGTAGACCCTGTACGTCTGGAAGATTTCAAGGCAGAAGCAGAAGAGGAGATTCAGCTTCGTCTGGATGTCTGAACCTTCATAAACAACACTATAAAACCGAAAAACCTGTAAAAAAGAAAGGATGAGTCCCATGCCCACTACCTATGCCCACGATTTATTCGGTCAGAGAGTATACACTTTTCTGACACCTGAAATCAAACAGGTCATCCGAAAAAACAAAAATCTTTTTCGTATCGGTCTGCATGGACCGGATATTCTTTTTTATGACATTCCAAATTCCAGAGTCACCCGCACCGGAATTGTCATGCACCGTGAAGTGGCAGCTCCTTTTTTTGAAAGAGGAATGACTCTTGTCCGTCAGAAACATGACGAAAAACTACTTGCATATCTTCTGGGATTTGCATGCCACTATCTGCTCGACAGTACCTGTCATCCATACGTATATGAAATGGCAGAAAAAGAAGTGATCTCACATACGCTCCTTGAAAAGGAATTTGACCGTACCCTGATGCTTGAAACCGGCAAAAATCCTTATCGTTATTATCCGTCATGTGGCGTTATACCACACATCACCTATGCATGCGTGATTCACAGGGCAATTCCGAAGATCCGTACCCGCGAGATCCACACTTCTCTGAAACTTATGAAACTAATCACCAATTGCCTTGTTTATGATAATCACGGCAGAAGGAAAAACTTTCTTACCTTTTTGTCTCGCATTGCAGGCAAAAAGCTTTCTACTGAAATGATGGAATACTTTATGGAAAAAGATCCCATTCCCGGAAGCGCTGTACCGGTCCATAAATTACACACACTGTTTGATAAGGCACTTCTTGCTGCATCGGAAGAGCTTACTGAACTGTATCAGCTTTCCATACACGATCAGCCACTGTCAGACCGCTGGTATCATACTTATAACGGATAACAGTCTCCGGTAATAAAGCCTGCCTGTTTGCATAAAATAGTCCATATAAGTGAGGTGGACTATGAAATTCAGATGCAGTGTGTTTATCTATGTAATTCTTATATGTAATCTGTGTTGTCAGCTTTCGGTTCATGCCGGGTCTCTGGATCATTCAATTCTGATGGTGCCGCAGCTTTCGGATGATCTGTATGCACTGTCTGCCGTTCTGATGGATGCAGACTCAGGCAGGATCCTTTATGAAAAAGAGGGGGAAATGCCCCGTCCGAATGCCAGCACAACGAAAGTCCTCACCTGCATTCTTGCACTGGAAAACGGTGATGGTGATGACTACGTACAGGTATCTGCCAATGCAGCTTCTCAGCCGCAGGTAAAACTCGGCCTTCAAAAAGGTGAGCAGTATTATCTGGAAGACCTTTTGTACTCTCTGCTCCTTCAGAGTCACAATGATTCTGCCGTAGCAATTGCAGAACATATCGGTGGTTCCGTAGAGGGATTTTCCGACATGATGAATGCCAAAGCACGTGAGATCGGATGCATGGATACACATTTCATTACGCCCAACGGACTGGATGCCGAAGACAGTGATGGGACACATCACACAACTGCATCGGATCTTGCCCTGATTATGCGTTATGCCATCAAAAATAAGGTGTTCTTAAAAATTGCACAGACAAAAGAGTATTCTTTTTCTGATCTGAGCAAAAAACAGACTTTTTCCGTTCACAATACAAATGCACTGTTTTCCATGACAGACGGAGTGCTTGCCGGAAAAACCGGATTTACCGGTGATGCCGGATACTGTTATGTCTGTGCCGTTCAAAAAGATGACCGTATATTTATTATTGCACTTCTTGCTGCAGGATGGCCCGAACACAAGACTTACAAATGGCACGATACACTAAAACTTCTGGATTACGGCAAAAACAATTTTTATTATCGCAGTTTCTGGCAGGAGCCGGATCTGTCCTATATCCCGGTAAAAGACGGCATCCCGGAGAGAGATTCCCATACAGATGATTTTTTACCGGATGGCAGCATCTACATCGGAGGTCAAGTCAAAGCTACTGAAGAGGAGAAACAGCAGAAGATCCTGCTGAAGAATGATGACCGTCTGCAATATCAGGTACGTCTGAAAGACGAATTGCAGGCACCAGTCAGAAAAGGAGAACAGATAGGCAGAGTTGTTTATATGCTCAATGGACAGAAGATTGCATCTTTTCCGATACTTGCCGTACAAAACGTTGACAGAATCACGTTTCTGTACTGTGCAGAACTTGTTTTCAGAAATTTCTTTCATTAATAAACATCTGAAATCCAGAATAAAGCGTCAAAAACTTCTCTCGAGCCGGGAGAAGTTTTTTTGTAAATATATCGATAGAAAAGTGAATACTGTACATTAAGCGAGACAGGAAGTTAAAGTTTTAACAAAAAAACATGAAAAATGTTGAAATCTACTTCAAAAAAGGTTACAATTACAATTGGCTAAAATTTTGGTTATATTTAAAATTTTATAAAATGGAGGGCAAGAAAGAATGAGTAATGCAACACAAAGCTTAGCAGGCACAAGAATCACTTCTTTGCTTGACGCAAACAGTTTTGTTGAAATCGGAAAAAGTGTAACAGCCAGAGCCACTGATTTCAATTTAACTGAAACAAAAGCGCCTTCAGACGGTGTTATCACCGGATATGGTGTAATTGACGGAAATCTTGTATATGTATACAGCCAGGATGCTTCCGTATTAAACGGAACCGTCGGCGAAATGCATGCCAGAAAGATTACCGCTCTGTATGATCTTGCAATGAAGACAGGAGCTCCTGTAATCGGTCTTGTTGACTGTGCAGGTATGCGTCTTCAGGAAGCAACTGATGCTCTTGAGGCATTTGGTTCCATTTACCTGAAACAGACACTGGCTTCCGGAATGATTCCGCAGATCACAGCAGTATTCGGTACATGCGGTGGCGGTATGGCAATCATCCCGGCACTTACAGACTTTACATTCATCGAATCCAAAAATGGCAAAATGTTTGTAAACAGCCCGAACGCCCTGGACGGCAACTACACTGAAAAATGTGATACAGCCGCAGCAGCATTCCAGAGCGAAGAGACAGGTCTTATCGACGGCACAGGTTCCGAAGAAGAAATCCTCGGACAGATCCGCCAGTTGATCGGCCTTCTTCCTTCAAATTTTGAAGACAATGATTCTTTCGTAGAATGCACAGACGATCTCAACCGTACATGCGATGACATAGCAGCATGTGCCGGAGATACATCCATTGCACTTTCCAGAATTGCCGATAACGGTATCTTCTTCGAAACAAAGAAAGATTACGGCAAAGACGTTGTTACCGGTTTCCTTCGTCTGAACGGAGCAACTGTTGGTGCAGTAGCAAACAGAACAGAAGTATATGATGCAGAGGGCAACAAAGCCGAAGAATTTGACGGAACCATCTCTGCAAGAGGCGCAAGAAAAGCAGCCGGATTTGTAAAATTCTGTGATGCATTTGATATCCCTGTTCTGACACTTACAAATGTTACAGGATTCAAAGCAACTCTCTGCAGCGAAAAAATGATTGCAAAAGCAGTTGGTGAAATGATCCATGCATTTGCTGATGCAACCGTTCCGAAAGTAAATGTTGTGATCGGTAAAGCATATGGCACAGCATATGTAGCAATGAACAGCAAATCCGTAGGTGCAGATCTTGTATATGCATGGGACAATGCAGAAATCGGTATGATGGATGCTTCTCTCGCAGCAAAGATCATGTATCCGGGTGAAGAAGCTTCCGTTCTGAACGAAAAAGCAGCTGCATACAGAGAACTTCAGTCCAATGTAGAATCCGCAGCAGCAAGAGGCTATGTTGACACAGTGATTGCTCCGGCTGATACACGTAAATACGTAATCGGAGCTTTTGAAATGCTTTTCACAAAGAGAGAAGACCGTCCATCCAAAAAACATGGCACAGTCTAAGTGAGGTGAGCATATGAATCAGATGTTTAAAAAAGCTTCCTCCGTCCTGACAGCAGTTGTATGTGCCGCATCCATTACATTTTCCGGTGCATCACTGGTTCTGGCAGACGGTGAAATTGACGATCAGACAAAAACAACTATCGAAACAACCGCTGAGGGACTGACCGAAACCATTATTCCGCTGACTGATGAGCAGATTGAAGCATACATGGAATCCGGTGACGACTTTACAGAAAATGCTATGACTGCATGGAATGGTGCAAAAGAAGAACTCGGCGATATGAAAGAGACAGGATCTGTTGAAATTGAATATTCCAATGATGAATATACAGCAACCGTACCTGTTACTTTTGAAAAAGAAAATGCTGAATTCATTTACGTATTCGACAAGAACCTGACACCTACATCACTTTCTGTAGATGTGAAATATTCATTTGCTACTACTATGAAAAACGCAGCACTGAACACAGTTATGGGACTTGGAACCGTATTTGTAATTCTTATTATGCTGATTTTCCTGATCTCCCTGTTCCAGTTTATTCCGGGATCCGGAGCACAGGAAGCAAAAGCAAAGAAAAAAGCAGCAGAAGATGCAGCAGCAGCTCCGACACCGGCTCCGGTTGCAGCAGCTCCTGTACAGGGAGCTGACAATTCAGAACTGATTGCCGTGATTGCAGCAGCTATCGCAGCATCCGAAGGAACTTCAACAGACGGATTTGTTGTTCGTTCCATCCGCAAAATCAACCGCAAAAAAAGGTAATTGACAATTAGGAGGATTTAAAATGAAAAGTTATACAATCACTGTAAACGGAACAGCATATGAAGTTACTGTAGAAGAAACAGGCAGCGTTTCCGCTCCGGCAGCAGCACCGGTTGCAGCTCCTAAGGCCGCTCCGGCAGCAGCTCCAAAAGCAGCAGCTCCGGCAGCAGGTGCAGGCGCAGTCAAAGTTACCGCTTCCGTACCGGGCAAAGTTCTCAAAATCGTAGCATCTGCCGGACAGGCAGTAAAAGCTGGTGACAATATCATCATTCTGGAATCCATGAAAATGGAAATCCCGGTTGTTGCTCCACAGGATGGTACAGTAGCCAGCATCGATACATCCGAAGGTGCATCCGTAGAAAACGGAGATACTCTGGCTACAATGAACTAGGACGGGAGGTAATCAAATGTCTTATGTAACAGAAACCTTGTCCAACCTGATCCATCAGACAGCATTCTTCAATCTTACATGGGGAAACTACCTGATGATTGCGGTGGCGTGTGTATTCTTATTCCTTGCTATCAAGAAAGGATTTGAACCGCTTCTTCTGGTTCCGATCGCTTTTGGTATGCTTCTGGTAAACATCTACCCGGACATTATGGCAAATCCGGAAGACATGTCCAACGGTGTTGGTGGTCTTCTGCATTACTTCTACCTGCTTGATGAGTGGAGTATCCTTCCATCCCTGATCTTCATGGGTGTTGGTGCGATGACAGACTTCGGTCCGCTGATTGCCAATCCGAAGAGTTTCCTTCTTGGAGCAGCTGCACAGCTTGGTATCTACGTTGCTTACTTCCTTGCAATCTTCCTTGGATTCAACGGAAAAGCAGCAGCAGCAATTTCCATCATCGGCGGTGCAGATGGTCCTACCTCCATTTTCCTTGCCGGAAAACTCGGACAGACCACATTAATGGGACCAATCGCGGTGGCGGCATATTCTTATATGTCACTGGTTCCGATCATTCAGCCACCAATCATGAAACTCTGTACTACAGAGAAAGAACGTAAAATCAAAATGGATCAGCTTCGTCCGGTAAGCAAACTGGAAAAAATTCTTTTCCCGATCGTAATCACTATCGTTGTATGCTTACTTCTTCCTACAACAGCTCCGCTGGTAGGTATGCTGATGCTCGGTAACCTGTTCCGTGAATCAGGTGTTGTTAAACAGCTTACAGAAACTGCATCCAATGCCCTGATGTACATCGTAGTTATCCTGCTTGGTACATCTGTAGGTGCTTCCACAAGTGCAGAAGCATTCCTTAATGTTGATACACTGAAAATCGTTGTTCTCGGACTTGTAGCATTCGCGTTCGGTACATTCGGTGGATGTATGCTTGGTAAACTGATGTGCAAACTCTCCGGTGGAAAGATCAATCCTCTGATTGGTTCCGCAGGTGTATCTGCCGTTCCTATGGCAGCACGAGTTTCTCAGAAAGTCGGTGCAGAAGCAGATCCAACAAACTTCCTGCTGATGCATGCCATGGGACCAAACGTAGCCGGTGTAATCGGTACAGCCGTTGCAGCCGGAACATTTATGGCAATCTTTGGAGTTTAATTTGAGGAGCTTGATGAAGACGAGCCTCTGGCAAAATCTGAATTTAGTGATTCGAACTTCCGTATAAAAAATATAAGGAGAAAACATAATGGCTGAATTAGAAAAAAAACCTGTAAAAATTGTGGAAACTGTTCTCCGTGATGCGCATCAGTCTCTGATTGCAACAAGACTTACTACAGAACAGATGCTCCCAATCGTTGATAAAATGGATAAAGTCGGCTACCATGCTGTAGAATGCTGGGGTGGAGCTACTTTTGATGCTTCCCTTCGTTTCCTCAAAGAAGACCCATGGGAAAGACTTCGTAAATTACGTGACGGCTTCAAAAACACCAAACTTCAGATGCTCTTCCGTGGACAGAATATCCTTGGATATCGTCCATACGCAGACGATGTAGTAGAATACTTCGTACAGAAATCTGCTGCAAACGGAATCGACATCATCCGTATTTTTGACTGCCTTAACGATATGCGTAACCTTCAGACAGCTGTAAAAGCTGCCAACAAAGAAAAAGCACACGCACAGGTTGCTCTTTCTTACACATTAGGTGATGCATACACACTTGATTACTGGGTAAACATCGCAAAACGTATCGAAGAAATGGGTGCAGATTCTATCTGTATCAAAGATATGGCAGGTCTTCTGCTTCCATACAAAGCAACTGAGCTTGTAGGAGCACTCAAAGATGCTGTCAGCATCCCGATCGATCTTCATACACATTACACATCCGGTGTTGCTTCCATGACATACCTGAAAGCAGTAGAAGCAGGTGTTGATATTATCGATACAGCAATGTCTCCATTTGCTCTCGGTACATCACAGCCGGCTACAGAAGTTATGGTTGAGACCTTCAAAGGCACACCATATGACACAGGATTTGATCAGAAACTCCTCGCTGAGATTGCTGATTACTTCCGCCCGATCCGTGATGATGCACTGGACAGCGGCCTTCTGAATCCAAAGAACCTTGGTGTAAACATCAAGACTCTTCTGTATCAGGTACCAGGCGGAATGCTTTCCAACCTGACATCCCAGCTGAAAGAACAGCACGCAGAAGACAAATTCTACGATGTTCTGGAAGAAGTTCCGAAGGTACGTAAAGACCTCGGTGAGCCACCGCTCGTTACTCCGTCTTCCCAGATCGTTGGTACACAGGCTGTATTCAACGTACTCATGGGCGAAAGATACAAAATGGTTACCAAAGAAACAAAAGACATTCTCTTAGGAAAATACGGTGCAACCGTTAAGCCGTTCAACCAGGAAGTACAGAAAAAATGCATCGGTGATGCTGAACCGATCACATGCCGTCCGGCTGATCTAATCGACAACGAGATGGACAAACTCGAAAAAGAAGTTGCTCCTTACAAAGAGCAGGATGAGGACGTATTATCCTACGCACTGTTCCCACAGGTAGCTACTGACTTCTTCAAATACCGTCAGGCTCAGGAGAAAAAAGTAGACGAAAAAGCAGCAGATACAAAGAACGGAGCATATCCGGTATAAAACAAAGGTACAGGCCCGTCAGGTTATCTGACGGGTCTGTTTTGCAGAAAGGGCATTTATGAACAAAGTAATCATTGTAGGTGGCGGCGCAGCCGGAATGCTGGCTTCCATCATAGCAGCAAAAAACGGCTGTGCAGTTACTCTATTCGAAAAAAACGAAAAGCTCGGAAAGAAAGTATATATTACAGGTAAGGGAAGATGTAATGTTACAAATAACTGTGATCCCGAAGAATTACTTCAGGCTGTTATGAGTAATCAAAAATTTCTTTACAGTGCATTTTATTCTTTTACCAGTCAGGATATGATGCAGTTACTTGAAGATGCCGGTGTTCCCCTCAAAACAGAGCGTGGCAACCGCGTTTTTCCGGTATCTGACCATTCTTCGGATATTATCCACGGACTGGAACGGCTGATGAAAAAATACAGAGTACAGATTCATCTTCGAAGCGAAGTCAAAAATCTTCTTACAGAAAATGGAATAGTAACCGGCATACAGCTTACGGATAATAAAGTATATACTGCCGACGCAGTGATCGTTGCAACCGGAGGTTTGTCTTATCCGACTACCGGCTCAACCGGAGACGGGTATCGTTTTGCTGCTGAGACAGGACATACCGTTACAGAATGTATGCCTTCTCTTGTACCACTTACTACAAAAGAGGCATATATTCCTCTGATGAAAGGGCTTTCTCTGCGAAATGTAGAACTTACTGTCAAACGTGGCAAAAAGACAGTTTATCAGGATTTTGGCGAAATGATGTTCACTCATTTCGGAATTACCGGACCGCTTGTTCTGTCAGCCAGTGCCAAAATCGGTAAATTTCTCCAAAAAGGAGAGGAACTGAACGCTTATCTGGATCTTAAACCTGCATTATCACACGAACAGCTTGACGACCGTATTCTCCGTGAATTTTCTTCTGCGCAGAATAAACAGTTCAAGAACGTGATCGGTGTACTTTTCCCATCCTCACTTACTCCTGTGATCATCGGACTCGGCCCGATTCCGGAAGATAAAGTCATTCATGACATTTCAAGAGAAGATCGGCTGGCATTCGGTTCCCTGATAAAATCTTTTCCATTTACCATTACCGGCCTTGGTGGATTTTCGGAGGCAGTCATCACCCGTGGCGGAGTATCTGTCAGAGAAATTCAGCCCGGAACTATGGAATCAAAAAAAATAAAAAACCTGTATTTTATCGGAGAAGTGCTTGATCTTGATGCTGTAACCGGCGGTTATAATCTTCAGATTGCATGGTCAACCGCATATCTCGCAGCAACAGATGTGTGCAGGAATAAACAGGAGGATACACAATGATCTATAATATTGCAATTGACGGACCGGCAGGTGCCGGCAAAAGTACGATTGCCCGACGTGTGGCAAAGGAATTATCATTTATTTATGTAGATACAGGAGCCATGTATCGTGCCATGGCGCTTTATCTTCTGCGCAGAGAAGTCAATAAAGACGATACAGAGCAGATTGGCAACATCTGTCAGGACGCAGAAATTTCTATTGAATATCAGAACGGCGAGCAGATCGTACTTCTGAACGACGAGAATGTAAACTCATATCTACGTACAGAAGAAGTCGGAAATATGGCATCTGTAAGTTCTGCTGTTCCGCGCGTCCGTGAAAAACTGCTCAGTCTGCAGCGTAAACTTGCCGGGGACATGAGCGTTGTTATGGATGGCCGCGACATCGGTACAACGATTCTTCCGGATGCAGACGTAAAGATCTATCTGACCGCAAGTTCCCTTACCCGCGCTAAAAGACGTTATCTTGAACTTCAGGAAAAAGGAACTGTCTGTAATCTGGATGAAATTCAGAAAGATATCGAAGAAAGAGATCAGCGTGATATGAACCGTGAAATTTCTCCGCTTCGCCAGGCTGAAGATGCTGTACTGGTTGATTCTTCAGATCTTACAATTCAGCAGGTCGTAGACCGTATTCTTAAGATCTTCAGATCTAAAACTGCAGGAGAAAAATCTCATGAAAGTTAAAGTTGCCAAAACTGCCGGCTTTTGCTTCGGTGTCAAAAGAGCAGTAGATAAAGTCTACCAGCTCATTGAGCAGGGAGTACAGCCGATTTATACACTAGGTCCGATCATCCACAACGAAGAAGTTGTATCCGACCTTGCAGACAGGGGTGTTCAGGTAATCGAAGAACAGGACCTTGCCACTCTTTCCGGTGGAACAGTTGTGATCCGTTCCCATGGTGTGGGCAGAGAAGTTTATCATAAACTGGAAACAAATCATCTGGACTATGTTGATGTTACCTGTCCTTTCGTACTCAAGATACACCGCATTGTCGAAAAGCAGAGCCGGGCCGGAAAACACATCGTTATTTTCGGCGATCCGGATCACCCCGAAGTCAAGGGAATCTGCGGCTGGTGCGAGGGCGCATACACCGTTCTGAAAAACAAAGAGGACACAGAGCAGTTTCTTCTACCGGAAGGCAAAGAAATCTGTGTTGTTTCACAGACGACATTTAATTACAACAAATTTAAAGAATTAGTTGAAATTCTATGCAAAAAGAGGTATGATAATAGTGTTTTAAATATGGGCGATATTTTAAACACTATTTGTAATGCTACTGAAGAACGGCAGAAAGAAGCGCAAAACATAGCCGGAGAGGTAGACACTATGCTTGTCATTGGTGGCAGACATAGTTCCAATACTCAAAAGCTGTTTGAAATATGCAAAGAGGAATGTGGAAATACTTACTATATACAAACACCTGTAGACTTGGATTCTGAAATGTTCCATCACAGTAGTTATGTAGGTATCACAGCAGGGGCATCCACCCCAAAGAAAATTATTGAGGAGGTTCAAGAACATGTCAGAATTGAGTTTTGAACAGATGCTGGAGGATTCCGTAAAAACAATCAGAAATGGAGAGATCGTACAGGGTACAGTCATTGATGTCAAAGATGATGAGATCATCCTGAATATCGGTTATAAAGCAGACGGTATTATCACTAAGAGTGAATATTCCAATGATGCTTCACTTGTACTCACAGATGCAGTTCATGTTGGTGACAGCATGGAAGCAAAAGTACTGAAGGTCAATGACGGCGAAGGACAGGTCATCCTGACTTACAAGAGACTTGCTGCCGAAAAAGGCAACAAACGTCTGGAAGCTGCTTTCGAATCACAGGAAGTACTGAAAGCACCTGTAACACAGGTACTGGATGGCGGACTTTGCGTAAACGTAGAAGAAGCAAGAGTATTCATTCCTGCAAGCCTTGTTTCCGACACATACGAAAAAGATCTTTCCAAATATGCAGATAAAGAAATCGAATTCGTTATCACAGAATTCAATCCGAGAAGACGCCGTATCATCGGTAATCGTAAACAGCTTCTTCTTGCAGAAAAAGCAGAAAAACAGAAAGAACTTATGGAGAGAATCCATGTTGGTGATACTGTAACCGGTACTGTAAAGAATGTTACAGATTTTGGTGCTTTCATCGATCTTGGTGGAGCAGACGGACTTCTTCATATCTCCGAAATGTCCTGGGGCAGAGTTGAAAACCCGAAGAAGGTCTTCAATGTAGGTGATGAAGTAAAAGTTCTCATCAAAGAAATCAATGGTGACAAGATTGCACTTTCCATGAAATTCCCGGAAGAGAATCCATGGCTTTCTGCAGCAGAAGATTTTGCTGTAGGTAATGTTGTTACTGGTAAAGTTGCTCGTATGACAGATTTCGGTGCTTTTGTTGAACTTGCACCTGGAATTGATGCACTTCTTCATGTATCTCAGATTTCCAGAGAACATGTTGCCAAACCATCTGATGTACTTTCCATCGGACAGGAAATTCAGGCTAAAGTTGTTGATTTCAACGGCGAAGACAAGAAGATCAGTCTTAGCATGAAAGCTCTGGAAGCTCCGGCAGAAGAAGCTACAGAAGAATAATTTCAGACTTTTAAAGCCCCGGCGAAATCGTCGGGGCTTTTACATTGCATATTAAGGAAACACCGGTGGCGCGTCCACTGATTATTTATTCAAATTATCAAGAAAAAATGAAAGCGTATGTGTCAGATACTGCATTTGTTTTACAGGATCATTTACAAAACTTTCGTCACATCGGAACCAGGTATAGCAGGTCTGCGGTGTTGCTGCAACGCGAAGACTTTTATCCATATATTTACTGATAGATTTTGGCATTGCCGTATCTTCACCCGAAATATATTCATAATCTTTATAATTCCGATAATACTGACGCAGTTTTCCTTCATTCAGATGTACAAGAATCTTTGCTTCCTGATCAGACACAGTCAGATAAAAGGAAGTATTTCCACAAGAAACATTTATCGGAACCGCTACCGGAAGCTCCAGTGTCATTTTCAATTCCTGATTGATCACTTCACACTGCTTTGGACAATATTCTCCATCATAAAGCTTCCGTAAAGAGAGCAGCGGAAAGATTTTTCCAAGACCCAGCAAATCTTCTTCATTATGTCCCATAACCTCCGATCCAATTTCCGGCAGCTGTTTTTTTACAAAATTCCTGTAAAGGCGGATACATTGGCCTCCATCTACGTATTTTCTGTTATGAATTCCCACAAGTTTTTCCAGATCCGGCTGTTTCATTCTGGTCAGTTTGAGTAAACTCTGACATGGTTTTAACAACTGATAGAGATCTACAGATGTTTTTTCTGCAAACGGAGAGTCCATTTTGTATTTCCGATAACGTTCTTCCAGAAAAGGCTGGTCAAAACGATTTCCATTATACTGTATCGTATACCCCGCATTTTCCAGAAATACAGAAAATTCCTGTAAAACAGAAGCTTCTTCCTCTGCATTTTCAGCCATCCACTGGTAAAGTATCCACTGATTTTTCTCATAACGCACCGCTCCGATCAGATAGACAGAAGCAGTATATCTTGACAATCCAGTTGTCTCAATATCATAAAAAATTGCACTATTTTCTGATAATTTGTTTTTGACATTCGACAAATAATTAACGGTGTCAGGTGCCGGAAACCCTTGTAAAATAGGTATTTTTTTAACAATCATAGTCTTTTATCCCTTTCATGATTGTATTTAATTATACACAATATTTTGAAAATTTGATAGTGAATTTTTCTCCAAAAAGATGTATAGTATATTTAGAGTTACTGTTAATATGAACAAAACTGACAGTGGCCGGACATGAAAAAGAAAAGAGTATAAGCAGAACTGATGCTTATAAAATAAGGAGGAAAAATATATGGGAAAACTGACCTTTAGGGGCGGAATCCATCCTTACGAAGGTAAGGAACTATCCAAAGACCATCCGATTGAGAAGTATCTCCCAAAGGGTGATCTGGTCTATCCACTTTCTCAGCACATTGGTGCTCCATCTGTTCCATGTGTACAAAAGGGTGACACAGTTCTTGCCGGACAGAAAATTGCCGATGCAGGCGGATTTGTTTCCGTGCCGCTGCATGCATCTGTATCCGGTACCGTAAAAGGCATCGAGAAACATCTGAATGCTACCGGATCCATGGTCGACTGTATCGTGATCGAAAACGACCAGCAGTATCAGGAAGTCGAATACCAGGAGGCCCGTCTGGAAGATCTGACAAAAGAAGAAATTCTGAACCGTATCAAAGAAGGCGGTGTAGTAGGTATGGGCGGTGCCGGCTTCCCGACGCACGTTAAACTTGCACCAAAGGATCCTTCCAGGATCGAATATATCCTTGTAAACGGAGCGGAGTGTGAACCGTATATCACCAGCGACTATCGCCGTATGATCGAAGAACCGGAAAAAGTCGTAAAAGGACTTCAGGTTATCCTGACTCTTTTTGATTCCGCAAAAGGTTATATCTGTATCGAAGACAACAAACCGGACTGTATAGCCAAAATGAAAGAACTGGTCAAAGACATCGACCGTATCGAAGTAAAAGAAGTCATGACCAAATACCCACAGGGTGGTGAGCGTACCCTGATCTATGCAGCAACAGGACGTGAGATCAACTCCAGTATGCTTCCTGCAGATGTAGGATGCGTAGTAGACAATGTTGAAACCGTAATCTCCGTATACAAGGCCGTTATTCTCGGAAGACCGGTCAACAGCCGTGTTGTTACCATGTCCGGTGATGGCATCAAAGAGCCAAAGAACTTTCTCGTTCTTTCCGGTACCGATATGTCCGAATTGGTAGATGCTGCCGGCGGACTGAAAGCCAAAATTGCCAAAGCAATTTCCGGTGGTCCTATGATGGGATTTGCTTTATATGACCTTCATGTACCATGTACAAAAACAACTTCTGCATTCCTGTTCCTTGAACATGATGCTGTATCCGAAGCACAGGAAATCCAGACAGCCTGCATCAACTGCGGACGCTGTGTAAGTGTCTGTCCCGGCCACGTTCTTCCTGCCCGTCTTGCCAAACTGGCAGAGCGTGGTGATATGGCAGGTTTTGAAGCAATGGATGGTATGGAATGCTGCGAATGCGGCTGCTGCAGTTATATCTGTCCGGCAAAGAGGCCGCTGACCCAGAGCATCAAATCCATGCGTAAAATGGTTCTTGCCAGCCGCAGGAAGAAATAAGGGGAGGAAAAGAAATGGAACAAATGTATAACGTATCATCTAATCCCCATGTCAGGGACAAAATGACAACCAGCCGAATCATGCAGCTCGTTGTGATCGCGCTGCTTCCAACCACACTGTTTGGTATCTGGAACTTCGGCTTCCGTGCACTTCTTGTTGTACTTGTGACGGTTGCATCCAGTGTTTTTTTTGAGTGGCTGTATAACCGTCTGATGCATAAAAAGAACACCATCAACGATTTCAGTGCAGTAGTAACAGGCCTTCTGCTTGCGCTCAACATGCCGCCGCAGATTCCTCTGTGGATGCCGGTACTTGGCAGTGCCTTTGCAATCATCGTAGTAAAACAGCTTTTCGGCGGTCTCGGTCAGAACTTTATGAATCCGGCACTTGCTGCAAGATGTTTCCTGATGATTTCTTTTGCAGGTAAAATGACCAATTTCGCAGTGGACAAGCTCAACGGATACCACTGTATCGATACCGTTACAGGTGCAACTGCACTTGCCGAACTCAAAAACAGCGGATTTACAGCAGATTCTATTCCTGTCAAAAATCTGTTTATCGGTAATATTCACGGAACAATTGGTGAAACTTCTGCAATCGCGATTCTGATCGGTGCAGTGATCCTTCTTGCTTTTAAAGTGATCGATTTTAAAGTACCGCTTACATACATCGGAAGTTTTACCGTATTTGTAATCCTTTACATGCTTGGTTCCGGAATGGGATTCGATGGAAATTACCTGCTCAGCCATCTTTTCGGAGGCGGTCTGATGCTCGGTGCATGGTTCATGGCAACTGATTATGTCACCACACCGATCACCCCAAAAGGTCAGCTTGTATATGGCTGCTGCCTTGGTATTGTGACTGCTGTTTTCCGTCTCTTCGGCGGTTCCGCAGAAGGTGTTTCCTATGCGATCATTTTCTGCAACCTTCTGGTTCCGATCATTGAAAAAGCAACAAAACCTGCTGCCTTTGGAAAAGGAGGTAAAAAAGCATGAATACAATCTTAAAAAACACCATTTCCATTACAGTGATTACTCTGGTAGCTGGTCTTGCCCTCGGTGTTGTACAGGATATCACAGCCGGACCGATTGCGGCTCAGGCCGAAAAATCCAAAGAGGAAGCTTACAAAACTGTTTTCGAAAATGCTGCCGGCTTCAGCGAATATTCTCTTGATGACAAAGGTCAGGCAGAAGATCTTGTTGGATATCTTAATGACAACGGATTCTCTGCTCAGACGATTGATGAGATCATGGTAGCAGAAGATGCTTCCGGTGAAACTCTTGGATATGCATTTACAATTACTGATTCTGAAGGTTACGGCGGAGACATTCAGTTTGCAATGGGTGTTCAGAACGATGGAACACTGAATGGTATTTCCATCTTATCCATCAGTGAAACCGCCGGTCTTGGTATGAAAGCCACTACAGACGATTTCAAAAATCAGTTTAAAGACAAAAACGTAGAAAAATTCACCTACACAAAAACAGGCGCTTCTTCTGATGACGAGATTGATGCCATCAGTGGCGCAACCATTACAACAAATGCCATGACAAACGGTGTGAATGCCGGTCTCTGTGCATTTCGGTATGTGGAAGGAGGAGCAGAGTCATGAAAGCAAACACACCTGCCGAACGTCTTGTAAACGGTATTATTAAAGAAAATCCTACTTTCGTGCTGGTACTGGGCATGTGTCCTACACTGGCTGTTACAACATCTGCAATCAACGGTATCGGAATGGGTCTTACCACTACGGTAGTTCTGGCAATGTCCAATCTGATGATTTCTCTTCTGAGAAAATTCATTCCGGACGGCGTACGTATGCCTGCATTTATCGTTGTCGTAGCATCTTTCGTCACCATCGTACAGATGCTCCTGCAGGGTTTTATCCCGAGTCTTTATTCCGCACTCGGTATTTACATCCCGCTGATCGTAGTAAACTGTATCATCCTTGGTCGTGCCGAAGCATATGCTTCCAAAAATCCGCCCATTCCGTCTCTCTTTGATGGTATCGGAATGGGCCTCGGGTTCACCTTAAGTATCACCTGTATCGGTGCAGTCCGTGAACTTCTCGGCGCAGGCCAGCTCTTCGGACAGCAGATCCTTCCGCTTGCTGCTGACGGCAAAATGGGATATGAACCGATCACAATCTTTATCCTTGCCCCTGGTGCATTCTTCGTTCTTGCCATGCTTGCCGCACTTCAGAACAAATTCAAAGTCGGCGCAGCAAAACGTGGAATTGATCCAAGTGAAGGATGTGGCTGCTGTTCAGGCTGTGATTCCTGCAACAATACCATGTGTAAAGGAGGCAAACAGGCATGAAAGAATTATTGATTATCCTTGTCAGCTCTGCCATTGTCCATAACGTAGTACTGAGTCAGTTCCTTGGTCTCTGTCCTTTCTTTGGTGTTTCCAAAAAGACCGAGACAGCAGTCGGAATGGGTGGAGCCCTTGTATTCGTTATTACATTGTCTTCCTTTGTTACCGGACTGATCTACAAATTCATCCTTGTTCCTTCAGGCATGGAGTATTTGCAGACAATCGTATTTATCCTGATCATTGCCGCACTGGTTCAGTTTGTAGAGATGTTCCTCAAAAAATGTGTTCCGTCTCTTTATCAGGCACTTGGTGTATATCTTCCTCTGATCACAACAAACTGTGCAGTTCTTGGTGTTGCACTTACAAACGTACAGGACGAATACAACATTCTTCAGGGTACCATCAACGGATTTGCCACAGCAGTAGGTTTTACGATTTCAATCACACTGATGGCCGGTATCCGTGAAAAAATTCAATATAATGATATTCCGGAAGCTTTCAAAGGATTCCCTACTGTACTTCTTACAGCAGGTCTGATGGCGATTGCATTCTTCGGATTTTCAGGATTAATTTAAGGAGGCGTCGTTATGAATATTGGAGCAATTATTACCGCAACCGTAGTTGTTGCAGCCGTCGGCCTCTTTATCGGTATTTTCCTGAGCGTTGCCGGCAAGAAATTTGCTGTTGAAACAGATGAACGTGAAGTTGCCGTTCGTGAAGCCCTTCCGGGAAACAATTGCGGTGGCTGCGGATATCCCGGTTGCGACGGTCTGGCAGCAGCGATTGCAAAAGGCGAAGCACCTGTCAATGCCTGTCCGGTAGGCGGAGAAGCAGTCGGCAAAGTGATCGCAGGAATCATGGGACAGGAAGTTGTAGAATCCACCCGCATGGCTGCATTTGTAAAATGTACCGGTACCTGCGAAAAGACAAACGACAATTACACTTATACCGGTGTAGAAGACTGTGAAATGATGGCATTTATCCCGGGCGGCGGATCCAAGGCCTGCAATTACGGCTGTATGGGATTCGGAAGCTGTGTAAAAGCCTGTCCGTTTGATGCGATCCATATCGTAAACGGTGTTGCAGTCGTTGACCGCGAAGCATGTAAGGCCTGCGGCAAATGTATCGCCAAATGTCCGCATCACCTGATTGAACTTGCACCATACGAACAGCAGACATTCGTAGGATGCAGTTCTACTGCAAAGGGCAAAGCAGTAACAACAGCCTGCGAGATCGGATGTATCGGATGCAAGAAATGCGAGAAGACCTGTCCAAACGGTGCGATCACTGTTACAGACTTCTGTGCACATATTGATTATGACAAATGTACAAACTGTGGTGCATGTAAAGAAGCATGCCCGAGACACGTTATTCTTTAAGTACAGCCTGAATAATCCGGCGAAGGAATTTTCCTTCGCCGGATTTTTGCATGCCGGAGTGTCCGCTGATTTATCCGAATAGATGTTTGCTTTTTACAGATTCCTATGTTATCATTGGGAGAGTAAGTTTTACGGATTCTATAAATCACAGGAGAGACAGCATGATTTCATTTATTCGCGGTCTTGTAGCCGATACCACCGAAAATTCTGTTATTCTGGAAGCCGGTGGAATCGGATATGAGATTTTTATGACAGGTTCATCTATCGAACAGGCATCACGTTCAGAGGGGAAAGTTAAGATTCATACATATTTTCATGTAAGAGAAGATGCCATGCAGTTATATGGTTTTCTTTCCAGAGATGATCTGGAAATGTTCCGGCTACTTCTGAACGTCAACGGTATCGGCCCTAAGGCAGCTCTCGGAGTACTTGCCGGGCTCACTGCAGATGAACTTCGTTTTGCAGTCCTTTCCGATGACATCAAGACGATTTCCCGGGCCCCTGGCATTGGTAAGAAAACCGCCCAGAAACTGATTCTGGAACTGAAAGACAAGCTGAAACTTGAAGATGCTTTCGAGAAAAAGCTTGCCCACGAACAGGAAGCTGCTGACATTTCCAGTTCTGTTCTTCATGATGGCAGACAAGAAGCAGTAGAAGCTCTGATTGCTCTCGGCTACAGCAGTACAGAAGCTATGAAGGCCGTCCGTAAAGTCAACGATGTTTCACCGGACGACGTAGAAGGACTATTGAAAGCCGCCCTGAAACTCTTCTGATTGGAGTAAAGATTAGCAATGGATAAAAGAATGATCACCACCGATGCGATTGAAGAAGATCTTCCCCTGGAAGGTAATCTCCGTCCCCAGACACTGGACGAATACATCGGTCAGGAAAAAACCAAAAAAACACTTAAAATTTATATAGAAGCAGCAAAACAACGTCACGATGCGCTGGATCATGTACTGTTTTACGGACCTCCCGGGCTTGGTAAAACCACCTTATCCGGCATTATTGCCAATGAGATGGGCACACACATGAAAGTTACTTCCGGTCCTGCAATCGAAAAGCCCGGTGAAATGGCTGCCATTCTGAACAACCTTCAGGAAGGCGATATTTTATTTGTTGACGAAATTCATCGTCTGAACCGTCAGGTAGAAGAAGTGCTTTACCCTGCTATGGAAGATTTTGCAATTGATATTATGATCGGTAAGGGGGCTTCAGCAAGATCCATCCGTCTTGACCTTCCGAAATTTACACTGGTCGGTGCTACGACCAGAGCCGGTCTGTTATCCGCACCTTTGCGTGACCGTTTCGGAGTTATGCATCATCTGGAATTTTATGATCAAAAAGAACTGCAGACCATTATTCTTCGTTCTGCCGAAGTTCTCGGAGTGGAAATTGATACACGGGGAGCTGCTGAAATCGCCAAGCGCTCCAGAGGTACCCCTCGTCTTGCAAACCGCCTTCTCAAGAGAGTGCGTGATTTCGCACAGGTAAAATATGACGGACGGATCACTTACGAAGTAGCTGTATTTGCACTCGATCTTCTGGAAGTAGATCAATACGGTCTCGACAAGATTGACCGCCGCATTCTGCAGACTCTGATCGTCAATTTTCAAGGGGGGCCGGTCGGTCTCGAGACACTGGCCGCCGCCATCGGCGAAGATGCCGGAACTCTGGAAGATGTGTATGAACCATATCTTTTGCAGAATGGATTTCTGAACCGTACGCCGCGTGGCCGTACTGCATCGGCACTGGCTTATGAGCATCTTGGGCTTGAAAAACCCGCGCAGGATTAGCGCAGGAAAACATTTTTGAAAACAATTCGTAAAAATTCCTATACATTTCTACAAAATTCGATTATAATGATTGGAAGAAACTACAAATTCACGGGAGGCTTGTTATGGCAGTCAAAAATACGGCGCAGGTAGTAATCGGAGGCAAGATCTTCACTCTGGGAGGTTACGAATCTGAGGAGTATTTCCAGAAAGTTGCATCTTATATAAATAATAAAATGGCAGAATTAAGCGAAATGCCGGGGTATTCCCGTCAGTCCGCCGAAACCAAACATACATTACTGAGTCTGAATGTCACAGATGACTATTTCAAAGCAAAAAAGCAGGCTGAAATTTTTGAACAGGATCTTCAGCAGAAAGATCAGGAAATGTACGAGCTGAAGCACGAACTCATCGCGCTTCGCATGAAGATCGAAGAAACAGAGAAAAAGCAGCAGGAAGCACAGCATCAGAATGAGGTTCTTGAAGATAAAGTCAAGAGCCTGAATGAGGAAATTGACAAATTGCTTAAGTAAAACAGGAAGGGGATTGCTTCGGTAGTCCTCTTTATTTGTTTAAATCCAGCTTTTAGAAAAGGATGGTATATTTTGAATATAACACACGAAATCGAACTTCTTGCACCGGCAGGTTCTTATGAAGCCTTTGAAGCAGCCCTTGGCGCAGGTGCCGATGCCGTTTATGTCGGTGGTCCGGACTTCGGTGCAAGAGCATATGCCCGCAATTTCACACAGGAGGAACTGATCCGTGCAATCCATACCGCACACATTCATGGAAAGAAGCTTTATCTGACCGTAAACACCCTTCTTAAAAACAGAGAACTGAAAGAACGTTTATATGATTCCCTTTGCCCTTTATACGAAGAAGGGCTTGATGCAGTCATTGTGCAGGACCTCGGAGTATTTCAGTTTATCCGTAATAATTTTCCCGGACTTCATCTTCATGCCAGTACACAGATGACTGTGACCGGCCCTGAAGGAATGAAATTTCTGGAAAGCCAGGGTGCTACCCGTGTGGTTGCTGCCAGAGAGCTGTCTCTTGAAGAACTGTCTGCCATGCATCAGGCAAGTCCTATTGAAATCGAGGCATTTATTCATGGTGCACTTTGTTACAGCTTTTCCGGTCAGTGCCTTATGAGCAGCATGCTTGGCGGCCGAAGCGGAAACCGCGGAAGATGCGCCCAGCCATGTCGTCTTCCCTATCAGGTACGCACTCCTGAGGCACATCATTACAAAACACAAAAAGATTTTTGCCCTTTAAGTCTCAAAGACATGTGTACCCTTGATCTTTTACCGGAGATCATAAGTGCAGGCGTCACTTCGCTGAAAATAGAAGGCCGTATGAAACAGCCGGGATATACAGCTGCTGTCACCGGAATGTATCGGAAATATCTGGATATACTTCTTAATACCAGCGAGCCTTATCATGTCACAGATCAGGATCGTCAGTATCTCCTTGATATTTTCAGCCGTGGAGGCTCCTGTCAGGGATATTACAGACAGTCAAACGGGCCTTCTATGATGGCATTTACAAACGACAAAAAATCCAAAGGTCTTCCTGAAGCACTTCCTTCACGTAAAGAACCTGTCAGCGGAACTTTGATCCTGTATCCGGGTGCTCCGGCAATGCTCGATGTTGCCTGCCGTGATGTTCATATCACCGCAACTGCAGAAGACGTGCAGTTTGCCAAAGATCAGCCGATGGCAGAGGCACGAATCAGACAGCAGATGGAAAAGCTCGGAAATACACCGTTTGTATGGAAATCCCTGGATATTGAGATGGGAGAGCAGATTTTTGTACCGATTCGCGTATTGAATGAGCTTCGGAGAAATGCAATACAACTTCTCGAAGAAAATCTTTACGGCAGACAGAAGCGCACAGTTTCCGATCAGATCCGATACAGTACAGCTAAAGATGCTGCTCTTTCAGAAAAAGCATTTAAATTCCGGGTTTCCTGCGAAACCAGAGAGCAGGCAGCAGCACTTTGCAAAAATCCTGAAATATCCGGACTGTATGTATATTATGATGCGCTGAAAGAACTGATAAACTCCGACATATATAAAGAAAAAGAGCTGTATCTTTCACTTCCTTATATCACTCGGGGCAGCGCACCAAAAGGTTTTTTTGATATCTGTCGTTTATGGCTTTCTGATGGCAGATTGAAGGGTTTTCTCGTGCGGAATCTCGAGACTTACGGAATGCTAAAAGAACTTGGATGGCAAAAATACTGCATTCTGGACAGTTCCATGTATACATGGAATGATGAGGCGATCGCATTCTGGGAAAACGAAAATATTCTCAGAAATACGCTTCCTTATGAACTCAACGAGAAAGAACTTCGTCACCGCAGCAATGCCGGCAGCGAAATGATTCTGTATGGCAGTATCCCTCTGATGCTTTCCGCACAATGTGTCAGAAAAAACACGCAAGGCTGTGACTGCAGTGAACAGTCCATGGTTTTGAAAGACCGTTATGATAAAGAATTCTGCAGCATCTGTGTCTGTCACCCATGGAAAACCGGAACTACAGCAAAAGAAAAGTATTGTTATAATATCCTTTATAACAGCCTGCCACTTGGACTTCTGCAGGAATCAGCCAAAGTACTAAACCTCGGAATTCAGGATTTACGTCTGAATTTTACCACAGAATCACCAGCTCAGGCGGGTAAAATCCTTCAGGAATTTCTGGATGTCTACCTTCATCATAAAATTCCGGCAGAACGAAATTACACAAAAGGACATTTTAAAAGAGGAGCCGAATAGGGCATATGATTAATGTAATAGTAGAACTTTCCAAATATATCATCCTGACGTTGATGATCATTTATACTTTTCACTGTTTTTATACAGTACGCCAGCCTGATGAGGAGGAGCGCAACGAACTTTTGCGTCAGCAGCTTCTGTTGATCTTTTTCATTGATTTCACTGCATTTCTGGTAATCTATCTGAAAACCTTCAACTTCCAGGTTGTCGAATTTTATGCGGAGATGCTGTTGTTTTTTGCTGCAATCCAGATTTTGTACCGTCTCTTTTACAAAAAAGCATCTATACTTCTTCTGAATAATATGTGTATGCTTTTAAGCGTCGGTTTTATTATGTTGTGCAGGCTGGATATCTCCGCGGCACAGAAACAGCTTCTGATTGCAGCCGGAGCCAGCGGTATCGCGCTGATCATTCCTGTAATGATCCGAAAAATGCGATTCCTGCGTAAGCTGACATGGGTTTATGCCGGAATCGGTATCGTTCTGCTTGGTGCAGTTTTTGCTCTTGCAAGGACAAGCTATGGTGCAAAGCTTTCTCTTATGGGGGTACAGCCGTCCGAAGCGATTAAAATCACTTTTGTATTTTTCATGGCATCCTTTTTATCAAGAGATACCAGTTTCCGTGCCATTGTGCAGGTATCAGTCGTTGCCGCACTTCACGTCGGAATTCTGGTACTTTCCAAAGACCTTGGAAGTGCCGTGATCTTTTTTGCCGCATACCTAATTATGGTTTATGTTGCCACAAGAAATGTCGGTTACCTCGGACTTGGTATTGTCGGAGGTTCCGGTGCAGCAGTTGTGGCTTACCATCTTTTCGGGCATGTCCGTCAGCGAGTAAGCGCCTGGAAAGACCCGATGGCTGTTTATCAGAATGAAGGTTACCAGATCGTACAGTCACTTTTTGCAATCGGAACCGGTGGATGGTTTGGCATGGGGCTTTGTCAGGGTTCCCCGGAATCTATTCCTGTTGTCAAAAATGACTTTATTTTCAGTGCAATCTGCGAGGAACTTGGTGGTATTTTTGCAATCTGCCTGATTCTTGTATGCATGAGTTTCTTCCTCATGATTGTAAACATTGCACTGCGTATCATCAATCCTTTTTATAAACTGATTGCACTGGGACTTGGTACGGAATATGCATTTCAGGTTTTCCTTACGATCGGTGGTGCAACCAAATTTATCCCTATGACCGGTGTAACACTCCCTCTTGTAAGCTACGGCGGAAGTTCATTATTATGTACGATCCTGATGCTTGCAATCATTCAGGGACTTTATATTTTAAGAGAAGACGAGGACGAGGAATTTGAGAAACGAAGACAAGAGGCAATACAGAGAATCAGAGAGAGAGAGGAAATTGGAAGAACGCGCCAGATCTAAAAGGCGTCGCGCCCGAAACCGAAGTTACACGTGTGTGTCTGTATTTTTCGTGGCTATTTTTATGGGACTGATCGGTTATCTTATTTATTTCAATACCGTAAAGAGTGATGATTTTATCAATAGCCCGTACAACACACGTCAGGATACTTTTTCTGACCGGGTCGTCCGTGGCAGTATTCTGTCCTCCGACGGCGAAGTACTTGCTCAGACCAATGTTTCCGAAGACGGAACAGAAGAGCGTTCTTATCCTTATGGTAATACATTTGCACATGTAGTCGGATATGATACCAATGGAAAAAGCGGCCTTGAATCCGAAGCAAACTTTCAACTGCTTTCTTCACACGAATTTTTCCTGAATCAGATCCGTAATGAATTTATGGGAACCAAAAATACCGGTGACAGCGTGGTATCTACTCTGAGTGCTGACCTTCAGACCACTGCATATAATTCTCTCGGTGACAGAAGAGGAGCCGTTGTTGCACTTGAGCCATCTACCGGCAAGATACTTGCAATGGTCAGCAAACCGGATTTCGATCCCAACACGATTTCCGAAAACTGGGACAGTCTTGTAAACGATGAAACCAACAGCAGTCTGCTCAACAGAGCTACCATGGGACAGTATCCTCCGGGATCAACTTTTAAAGTAGTCACTGCACTTGATTATTTCCGCACACACGGAAGTTTTAACGGTTTTTCTTTTGACTGCCAGGGAAGCATCACAAAAGAAGGACATACTATCCAGTGTTACAACGGCAACGTGCATGGTACCGAAGATTTTTATACGGCATTTGCCAATTCCTGCAACTGTGCCTTTGCTGAGATCGGTACAGAACTCGGCGGTGCATCTCTGTTAAAAACAAGCGAAGATCTTTTGTTTAATAAAAAACTTCCACTGAATTCTTATCGTAAGAGCAGTTTCTCACTGAATGGAAGTTCCGGCATTCCATTGATCATGCAGACTGCCATCGGTCAGGGAAACACACTTGTTTCTCCGATGCATATGGCACTCATTACAAGCACTATTGCAAACAACGGTGTTCTTATGAAGCCGTATCTGATTGATAAGGTTGTCAATGCTAACGGTGATACCATCAAAACTACCGAGCCGACTACGTACAAACGTCTGATGACAAGCAACGAGGCAGCAATTCTCGGCAAACTTATGAAAGGCGTTGTAGAAAGTGGTACTGCTTCAGCCTTAAACGGCAGAGGTTATACAGTAGCCGGCAAGACCGGTTCTGCAGAATATGACGAAAATGGCTCCAGTCATTCCTGGTTCATCGGATATTCCAACGTCGATGATCCTGATCTTGTTGTTGCAGTAATCGTTGAAGGTGGTGGTACCGGAAGCGAGGCAGCCGTACCGATTGCAGCAGATCTTTTTGATGCTTATCATTTTGATCAGCAATAATTGATAAATAGTTGCCAGTCGACCCAAAAAGAGTTATACTATATGCAGTTCAAGATATGAAACTCACACGCATTACAGGAGGAAATTGCAAAATGATAGAAGCAACAAGCTGTGGCGGTGTGGTAATTTATCGAGGTAAGATACTGGCACTTTATAAATCTTATAAGAACCGTTATGAAGGGTGGGTGCTCCCGAAAGGAACCGTAGAGCCGGGCGAGACACACATTGAAACTGCTTTACGCGAGGTACATGAAGAAGCAGGAGTAAGGGCGACCGTCGTAAAATATATCGGCAAGAGCCACTATAATTTTACTGTACCTGAAGATATCGTTACAAAAGAAGTACATTGGTATCTGATGACGGCTGATAATTATCATAGCAGACCTCAGAGAGAAGAATTTTTTGTAGATTCCGGATATTACAAATTCCATGAAATCTATCATCTTCTCCGTTTCTCCAACGAGAAACAGATTGTAGAAAAAGCATATCAGGAATATCTGGAAATGCGGAGTCAGGGACTCTGGGGGAAACAGCGCAGAGTATAACTGCTCTGCATAAGATGTATCCATAACAGGGTTGCAGCATTCGCAGCCCTGTTTATTTTTTCGTTTAAATTTTATAAAAGGGGGCATCCTTTTATAAACACTATTTTCTTCACAGAAGGAGCCAGAAACAAGTATGCTGAAATGGCACAAACACTATTATACCGGATCGGGTGTCAAAAACAGTTCTCGCATCCGTCGCCGTCTGGAACATGGAAAACCTGTTCCGGGCATTTATCTGATCACTTTATCAGATAATCCCCGTAATCTTCTGGAAATACTACCTGCACTGACCCTCATTCAGGAAAGTGCCGCTGATATGTGCCCGGAAATCGTAGGCATTGCCAAAGGAAAAGAGGAAGCAATGGATCTTGTTACAGAAATGATCCGGACAATCTTCTCTGAAACCGGTGGATTTGAAGTAAAAGAATATTGGAAAAACAGGTGAATTTATGCTACATATTCTGTGGATACTGATAAAATTCATATTGATGTTTCTTGCAATTCTGCTTGGACTTGTCGTATTGGTACTTCTTCTTATACTGTTTTGTCCGATACGCTATCAGGCCAGTGCAGCAAAAGAGGTGGGTTCCTTTTTCGATGCATATGCCAGCGCAAGGATCAGCTGGCTTTTTGGAGGAATCTCATTTCGGCTTGATTACAAAGACCGAAATACCGGATATGAACTTCGAATATTGGGAATCCCCGTATTCAGATTATTGAATTATCTTAGAGAACGCAAGAAGAAAAGGCAGAGAACAGCCGGTATCTCTAAGACCAACGGACAGACACTTATGCCAGGAGATTCCATAGATGCAGGAACATATAAGTCGCTACCAGATTCACAAGCTTTTACAGACACTTTCCATACTGCGAATTCCGTCTCCGGAGAAGATTCTCCAACAGATTCTTCGACAGATGGATTTTCAAATACGACAGATTCCGAAGATCAGCAGCGTCTGATCCGGAAGATCGGAAATCTGTGTTACAGTTTAGGACGTAAGCTTCGTGCATTGTTTGAAACATTTCAGAGATTTTGGCAAAAGTTATGTGGGATACCAAAAAACATCGAAAATTTCACATTAACAATCAAAAATATCTGTGATAAAATAAATATGTTTCGAGATTTTCTTGAGCATCCACGGGTCAAAGCTGCGATTACTCTCGTAAAAGATCGTTTTATAAAACTGCTCCGTCATGTATTTCCGACAAAAATACAGGGAAAGCTTACTTTTGGAAGCACGGATCCTTCCGTCACAGGCAGTGTACTTGCCGTTCTCGGTATGACCATTCCGCTTCACAAAAACTGTATTTCCGTAACTCCTGTATTTGAAGATAAAAATATACTTGAAGGAAATATCAGCATGAAAGGACGGATTTATGGAGTATTCCTCATAAAGACCGCTCTGGAGCTGTATTTTAATAAGAATATCAAATATGTCATCAGACGATGGAAGCATAAACATAAGGAGGACTGATTATGTCAGGCGAAAACAATTTCAAAGATACTGTAAACTCTCTTTTTAAAGGACTGGATGCCTTCATCTCCGCAAAAACCGTAGTGGGAGAGGCAATTCATGTAGGTGACACCATCATCCTTCCACTGGTGGATGTTTCTTTTGGCGTAGGTGCCGGTGCATTCGAAGGAGACAAAAAAAGCAACGGCGGCGGCGGAATGACCGGAAAGCTGACACCAAGTGCTGTACTTGTAATCCAGAATGGTTCCACGAAGCTTGTAAATGTCAAAAACCAGGATGGACTTACCAAAGTTCTGGATATGGTTCCGGATTTTGTAGACCGTTTTGCAAATGGATTCGGAAAAGATGATACAACTGCAGACAGCAGTACCAAAGCAGAGAGCGAAAAAGCATAAATCATATACAGAAATCTGTATTCCCGAAAGTTTTTCTGCATATAATATTATAAGCTCTTAAGACGAGGTTCGGATCGTGGGAAGACTTTTGGGTCTAATGCTTTTTTGCATTGGAATCGGTATGGTGATAGGTATGCTGATCTCTGAAAATGTGATCATTGTTATTTCCGCCGGACTTTGTCTTCTGTGCGGATACCATATGTTTTGCAGATAAGGGCGGAAAGCAGATGACGCTTTTCCGCTTTTTGCAACGAATAGAGGCACGGGATCAATCTTCCCGTGCCTCACTTATCGTTCATAATCATGAAATCTTATGCTCTTTCTACTTTTCCGGATCTCAGACAAGAAGTACATACATACATCTTCTGTGCACCGCCAGTAGCGGTTTTAACTCTAACGGATTTTACGTTAGATTTCCACATTTTATTAGATCTTCTATGTGAATGACTTACATTATTTCCGAAATAAGCACCTTTTTCACAAACTGCGCATTTAGCCATGATAGCACCTCCTTGACGCTTTTTTTCAACAGGTCTTATTTTAACAGATGAATTTACCTTTTGCAAGTAAAAAATAGAAATTCTCAAAATTAATATTCCTTTTTGTGCAAAAAAAGGTTATAATACATGCATACTAAAAAATTGGAGGTACCTATATGAGTGGACGTATAGATTCCGGATTGGGGCAGATCGTCATTGATACAGACGTAATTGCCACCTATGCAGGAAGTGTAGCAGTGGAATGTTTCGGTATTGTCGGAATGGCTGCAGTCAGCGTAAAGGACGGCCTTGTCAAACTGCTTCGCAAAGATAGCCTGAAACATGGTATCAGTGTAAATATCACCGACGAAAACAAGATCCGCCTGAATTTCCATGTCATTGTTGCTTATGGAGTAAATATCAGTACAATTGCAGACAACCTTGTCAGCAACGTCAAATATAAAGTTGAAGATTTCACCGGCATGGAAATCGAAAAAATCAACATCTATGTGGAGGGCGTTCGCGCCATAGATTAAGAAATCAGAGGAGGAACTTGTGGTGAACATGAAAACCATAGATGCCAAAGTACTTTCCAGAATGTTTCTGGCCGGTGCCAAAAATCTGGAAGCAAAAAAAGAATGGATTAATGAATTAAACGTATTCCCTGTTCCTGACGGGGATACCGGTACAAATATGACAATGACGATCATGTCAGCAGCCGCTGAAGTCAGTGCCCTGACTGATCCGGATATGGAAACACTTGCAAAGGCAATTTCTTCCGGCTCCTTACGTGGTGCAAGAGGGAACTCCGGTGTTATTCTTTCTCAGCTTCTTCGTGGATTCACAAGAAGTGTAAGAAAATCCGGTGAACTGGATGCGCCTGCCATTGCAGCAGCCATGGAAAAAGCGGTTGAGACTGCATACAAAGCAGTTATGAAACCAAAAGAAGGAACTATCCTGACTGTTGCAAAGGAAGCCGCTCTCAAAGCATCCGAGATCGCACCGGAAGCAGAAGAACTTGAGCCATTTTTCCATGAAGTATTTGATCACGCAGAATATACGCTTTCCCGTACACCGGAAATGCTCCCTGTACTGAAAGAAGCAGGTGTAGTAGACTCTGGCGGACAGGGCCTTCTGGAAGTTCTGCGAGGAGCAATTGATGGCTTCCTCGGTAAGGATGTAGATTATTCCGATTTCCAAAAACCGGGTGCAGCTGCAGTTACCAGGATCTCTCCACAGGCAGAAGCAGACATCAAGTTCGGATACTGCACTGAGTTTATCATTCTTCTGGACAAACCGATGCCAATTGAAGAAGAACATTCTTTCAAGGAATTCCTTACTTCCATCGGAGATTCCATCGTACTTGTCGCAGATGATGAAATCGTAAAAGTACATGTGCACACCAATCATCCGGGTCAGGCATTTGAACGTGCGCTGACATACGGAGCACTTTCCCGCATGAAGATTGACAACATGCGTGAAGAACATCAGGAAAAACTGATCAAAGACGCAGAAAAGCTTGCCAGACAGCAGGTCGAAGAAGAGAAAAAGCAGACACCACCGAAAGAGACCGGATTTATTGCAGTTTCCGCAGGTGCAGGTCTTACCGATATCTTCCGTGAACTTGGTGTTGATTACCTGATTGAAGGCGGTCAGACCATGAACCCGAGTACTGAGGACATGCTGAATGCAATTGATAAAGTAAACGCAAAGACCATCTACATTTTACCAAACAACAAAAACATCATTCTTGCAGCAAATCAGGCACGTGACCTGACAGAGGACAAGAAGATCATTGTTATCCCGACCAAGACAATTCCTCAGGGTGTAACTGCTCTGATCAGCTTCGTCCCTGAAAAAACAGATGATGAAAACACAGCCGAAATGACAGATGCAATTTCCCGTGTGCAGACCGGTCAGATCACTTATGCAGTTCGTGATACAAGAATTGACGACAAAGAGATCCATGAAGGTGATATCATGGGAATCGGTGATAAGGGAATCCTCGCTGTAGGTAACGGCAAAGAAAACGTTGCTGTTGCTACCGTAGATGCCATGATGACCGAGGATGCTGAAGTAATCAGTATTTATTACGGTGCAGATGCTTCTGAAGAAAAAGCAGAAGAACTTGCTTCCACACTGGAAGAGAAGTATCCGGACTGTGAAATTGAAGTCAACAACGGTGGTCAGCCAATTTACTATTACATTATTTCTGTAGAGTAGGACAATGAAACAGAGTTTACAGACCTTAAAAGGTGTCGGAGAAAAAACAGAAAAGCTTTTTTTCAAACTCGGTATCTATGATACCGAAGATCTCCTTCACTATTATCCAAGAAATTATGACGCATTTGAAGCGCCGGTGGATATCGCAGACCTTGAAGAGGGGACGGTGAAAGCCGTCTCTGCTGCGGTATGTTCCGGCGTTTATGTTCGTTCGGCGAGCGGAAAACAGATCATCACCGCAACAGTTGCCGACCAGAGCGGAAAACTTTCCATCATATGGTTCAACATGCCATACTTGAGAACAATGCTCAAAAAAGGCAGTACTTTCGTATTACGTGGACGGGTCATCAAAAAACAAAACCGGATTCAGATGGAACATCCGGAAGTTTTTACCCCGGCAGCATACAAAGAGATCCTGCACAGCCTGCAGCCAATCTACGGCCTGACAAGCGGACTTTCCAACAAAACCATTACCAAAACGATTCGGCAGCTTCTTGAAAATCTTCCTATGTACAGTGAATTTCTTTCGGAAGATATCCGACAGCGTTACCAGCTTGCAGACATTAATTATGCACTGCGAACTATTCATTTCCCGCTCAGCATGGAAGAACTGCTTGTTTCCAGGAAGCGTCTTGTTTTTGATGAATTTTTGCTGTTCATCCTTTCCATCCAGATGATGAAAGAAAAAAATGAAGAAACTCCCAACTATTTTCCGATTCAGAAAACCTGGGTTACCGAACAGATCATCGAAAATCTTCCTTATTCTCTGACAAATGCACAGCTGAATACCTGGCATGAGATTGAACGTGATATGTCCGGTCAGGCGCTTATGTCACGTCTGATACAGGGTGATGTAGGAAGCGGAAAAACGATCATTGCGTTTCTTGCCATGATTCTTTCCTGTGAAAACGGTTATCAGTCAGCATTGATGGTTCCGACAGAAGTCCTTGCCAGACAGCACTATGAAAGTTTTATGGAACTTTTAGCACAACAGGGACTTAATTTTTGTACAGTGCTGCTTACAGGTTCCAACACTGCAAAAGAAAAACGTGAAATTTATGCCAAAATTGCTTCGGGTGAAGCACAGATCATCATTGGCACACACGCACTGATTCAGGAAAAAGTTGTCTACAAAAATCTTTCACTTGTCATCACTGACGAACAGCACCGCTTCGGTGTCAAACAGCGCGAATCTCTTGCCGAACGCGGAAATCCGCCCAATGTCCTTGTCATGAGTGCAACACCGATTCCCCGGACACTGGCGATCATTTTGTACGGAGATCTTGATATCTCGGTAATTGATGAGCTTCCCGCCAGGAGACTTCCAATCAAGAACTGTGTCGTGGACACTTCTTATCGTCCAAAGGCGTATTCCTTTATTCAAAGACAGGTGCAGGAAGGCAGACAGGTATATATCATCTGCCCAATGGTAGAAGAAAGCGAGGGCCTCGACGCAGAAAACGTCCTTGACTATACTTCAAAGATCAAATCCATCTTTCCATCGAATATTCAGATAGAATATCTTCACGGTAAAATGAAAGCCTCTGAAAAAAACAAGATCATGGAGCGTTTTGCAGCAAACGAAATACAGATTCTCGTTTCAACGACAGTTGTCGAAGTCGGTGTCAACGTGCCGAATGCCACGGTCATGATGGTTGAAAATGCCGAACGTTTCGGTCTTGCACAGCTTCATCAGCTCCGCGGACGTGTCGGTCGTGGAGAGCATCAGTCCTATTGTATTTTTGTACAGGGAAACAAAGAAGACACTACCTCAAAGAGACTGGAAATCCTCAACAAATCCAACGACGGATTTTATATTGCAGGCGAAGACCTGAAGCTTCGCGGACCGGGAGATCTGTTTGGCATCCGCCAGAGCGGTGTGATGGAATTTCGCATTGGGGACATTTATAACGATTCCTCCATTTTGAAATCCGCCAGTGAGGCAGCTTCGGAAATCCTTTCACTGGACCCGGATCTGACGCTTCCGCAGAATCAGCTTCTGAAAGAACAATTGCAAATTGTAACAAATCGTAGTATTCTAGTACCGTAAGAAACATAATCATCTTGTAAGGAGGCTATTATGGCTACAAGAACTACCACAAAAAAAGCAGAACTCAAGACATCCACTGCAAAACCGACTACCGAAAAAGAGGCTCCTGCAAAAAAGACAACTACTGTAAAAGCTGCAGTTAAAGGAACTGTTAAAAAAGCAACTACCAGAAAGACTACTGTCAGAAAAACTGCTTCCAAAAAAGCTGTTTCTTTAAATACCGAAGTATATGTACAGTGGCTTGGTAAAGAAGTATCCGAAAAAGATATTGTAGACAGCATCAAAAAAATCTGGACAGAAGAAATGGGCAAAAAAGAAGCTGATCTTACAGATCTTAAGATTTATATTAAACCAGAAGACAATGGTGCACATTACGTAATCAACAACGATATCACAGGCTTCATCGGTTTATAATCTTTCATTCAATATTACAATATTATTTTTTATTCAGATTCAGATGATCTTTATGGTCATCTGAATTTTTTATTTCCAGATCAGCCAGTAAGTTCCAGTTTATTTTTCTGCATCTTTCATATACTAGCACTGTAACATCCAATTAAACGAAAACCAAGGAGGAAATAATCATGACAAAAAACACTTCTTCTAACAGAGCAGTTGTACCAGAAGCAAAAGGCGCCCTTGATCGTTTTAAATTTGAAGTTGCAAACGAACTGGGAGTACCGCTTACAGACGGATATAACGGAAACCTGACTTCCAAACAGAACGGAAGTGTCGGCGGCTATATGGTCAAAAAAATGATCGAACAGCAGGAACGCCAGATGTCCGGAAGTTCCCAGAACGAACAGTACTGATCATTCTGAGTAATAAACAAAATTCCTGAATTATTCAGGATACAGACAGTGCAGCCCTGAAATCTGTTATCAGATCACGGACTGCACTGTTTTTTTGTATAAATTTTCAAGAAATAATTGCCAATTTTTTGTTGACTTGTTATAATATATGAGAATAGCAGTATTTTAACTAAAAAACCAGTAATGTATTGGTGAAAATGGAGAGATGAACAATGAATTTAGGAATCATTGCACACAACAGTAAAAAAGTACTTATCGAAGATTTCTGTATCGCATACAAGAATATACTCGCCAAGCATGAGGTTTATGCCACAGGAACTACCGGTCGTCGAATTGAAGAAGCCACAAACCTTCATGTGCATAAGTTTCTTGCAGGAAGCATTGGCGGAGACAAACAATTTATGGAAATGGTAGAGCGTCAGGATCTTGATATGGTCATTCTTTTTTATAATCCTGTTATGATGGATCCAAAAGAACCTGATATTCAGGCTATAGTCATGCGCTGTGACCAGTATAATATCCCGGTTGCTACCAATATCGCAACCGCTGAACTTCTGATTCTCGGACTTGCCCGTGGTGATCTGGATTGGAGACTGAATTTAAAATGAGAGTAATAGCAGGAACAGCCAGACGGCTTAATCTCAAAACCGTACCTGGCATGGAAACACGACCGACAACTGACCGTATAAAAGAAACACTGTTCAATATTCTGCAGCCTGAAATGCCTGACTGCCGCTTTCTTGATCTTTTCAGTGGAAGCGGAGGAATCGGCATTGAAGCGTTAAGCCGTGGTGCTGCATATGCTGTATTTGTAGAAAAAAATCCAAAGGCCTGCAGCTGTATACGTGACAATCTTTCATTTACAAAGCTTGCCGAACATGGTAAACTTTTGAACATGGATGTTTTACAGGCACTCCGCTCCCTCGAGGGCGAAGAAGCCTTTGACTGTATTTTTATGGATCCGCCATACAATCACGATCTGGAACGTCAGGTACTTGAATACTTGTCCGACAGCTCACTTGCTGATGATCACACACTTATCATCACAGAGGCTGATTTGCATACGGATTTTTCCTATGTGACTGATCTCGGATATGAACTGGCACGATCTAAAGAATACAAAACAAACAAACATATATTTTTGTATAAAAGAAAGTGAGATCACACATGGTAACAGCAGTATACCCCGGAAGTTTTGATCCGGCGACCTATGGTCATCTGGATGTCATCCGGCGTGCAAGCGTCTCTTTCGACAGAGTAGTAGTCGGAGTTTTGCATAATTCTTCAAAAAGTCCGTTGTTTTCTGTGGAAGAACGTGTTAATATATTGGAAAAGGCGACAAAAGACATACCAAATGTAATCATTAAACCATTTGACGGTCTTTCTGTTAATTTCGCAAGAGAGAATCACGCACAGGTAATTGTGCGTGGTTTGCGTGCTGTCACGGACTTCGAATATGAACTCCAGATGGCACAGACAAATCGAGTTCTTGCTCCTGATGTAGATACTATATTCCTCACTACCAGTCTGGAATATGCTTATGTCAGTTCCACCATCATGAAGGAAGTCGCCCGCTTCGGAGGAGATTTGTCCAACTTTGCGCCGCCGGAGATCATCAAGACATTACGCATGAAACTTCAGCAGGTAAACGAGAAAAATTAAAGAGAATGGAGAATATACTATGAGCAGCAGAATCGAACAGATTATTGATGAAATTGACGAGTTTATAGAGAGCTGTAAATTCCAGCCTTTATCCGCAACTAAAATCATTGTAAACAAAGAAGAAATCGAAGAACTTTTAAGAGAACTCCGCCTGAAAACACCGGACGAGATTAAACGTTATCAGAAGATTATCAGCAATAAGGATGCCATTCTGGAAGATGCACAGTCCAAAGCAGACGGTATTATCGCCGACGCACAGGCAAAGGCTCAGGAGCTTGTTACACAGCATGAGATCATGCAGAAAGCATACGCACAGGCAAATGATACCATCAATGCAGCCAACAAACAGGCTCAGGAAATTCTTGATTCCGCAACTCAGGATGCAAACAGCATTCGTTTAAGCGCAATCACTTATACAGATGATATGATGGCAAACATCGGTTCCGTACTGACCCAGACACTGGAAGACGCAGGCGGTAAATATAAAGGATTCATTGATTCCCTTCAGAGCTGCCTTGATGTTGTAAACCACAATCGTCAGGAATTGGCTCCGCAGACTGCACAGGCTGCAGCTATGACTGGATCTTATCACGAAGATACCAACAATGCACCGGAAGAAGACAGTCTTTTAGACGATCTTGGTGACGAGTAATATTAAAATTACAGCAATTACTCCGTTCAGAAGTTTTGCCACGATATAAGACCGTACAGATAGTTCTTTTGTCACAAGACTTCTGGTCTGGGCTGCTATACAGACTCCGCCGGATGCAGTAAGAAAAACAGCCAGTATACTTTTTGTTATGTCTGGCAGTATAAGTGGCTGCAGGCGATAGAGTCCGGTAGTCAGCTCCAGTATTCCTGTCAGCAGATATCCCGGAACATTATGTGGTATATACCAGCGACTGATGCAGGCAGACAAAATGGCAAACATAAGAATGTATCCACCCAGCCGGGTAATTGTTTCAAACCCATTCATAATGGAGACATCCAAAAAAGCTTCTGATGAGCTTGTGGCGGGTGTCTCTTTTTTCATAACTGTTTCTTCACCGAAATAATTTTTCTTTCGAAAAATTATAAAACGAAAAAATTGTGCCGTCATCCATTCAGACGCCAAAAGAATCAACATCATTTTAAAAAATGGGACTCTGTCATTCAAACAGATCTGACACAGATATGTACGGACAAATACAGGACTTGGCTGATTCACAAAGGTTAGCAGATATTCCGCTTCCTTTTTTGTGATCTGTCCATTTTCATAAAGATCCGATGTTGTTTTTGCCCCCATAGGATAACCGCACAGCATTCCGACCAGAACTGCATATGCACCGGCAGGAGATATGCCAAAAACAATCTTCCATAACGTTTTGAACGGTGCCAGCAACCGGCTGATCAGGCCTGTCTGCACCAGTATTCCGGTACAGATAAGAAAAGGCAGGAGTGTCGGAATCATTACATTCAGCCACAGATTCAATCCTTCCCTGGCTGCTTTAAGTGCTTCCGTCGGATACACAAGTATAAAACCAATCTGTGTAATACAGAATATTGTAAAAAAAAGTTTTTTCATATTTATATTTTTTATATGCTTTGCTTTACTTTATGCCACATATCAGACAGATATGTCGATAAAATATAACAAACAATGATTGTCATCATTTATTTCATGGAGGAAACCAATATGAGAGTATTAGAAAATTGCGAACCAAAAAAAGTCTTTTATTATTTTGAGGAAATCTGCAAGATCCCGCATGGTTCCAGAAACACCAGACAGATCAGTGATTATCTTGTAAATTTCGCAAAAGAGCATGGTTTCAAATATGTTCAGGATGAACTGAACAACGTCATTATCTACAAACCTGCAACCGCAGGATACGAAAACGCTCCGACCGTCATCCTTCAGGGACATATGGATATGGTCTGTGAAAAAAGACCTGATGTAGAGCATGACTTTACCAAGGACGGTCTGAACCTTTCTGTCAAAGACGGATACGTATCTGCAAACGGCACCACACTCGGTGGAGATGACGGCATTGCAGTTGCTTATTCCCTTGCACTTCTTGACAGTACAGACATCCCACACCCGGCGCTGGAAGTGCTGATCACTGTAGATGAAGAAATCGGTCTTCTCGGAGCTTTCGGGCTTGATTGCAGCGTACTCAGCGGCAAACGTATGATCAACATGGATTCCGAAGCAGAAGGAAGTCTCTGGATCAGCTGTGCCGGCGGTCTTTCTGCAGTCAGCCATATTCCGGTTCAACGTGTTGCAGCAGAAGGCGAAAAGCTCGAAGTTAAAGTCAGCGGTCTTATGGGCGGACATTCCGGTTCTGAAATTGATAAAAAACGTGCAAATGCCAATATTGTTATGGGAAGATTTCTCTATGCCCTCAAACAGGAGGCAGATTACGAAATTATTTCTTATGAAGGTGGTCAGAAAGACAATGCCATCACAAGAGAAGCCATATGTGAAATTCTTGTTGCCAGAGAAGATGTCGAGGCAGTAAAAGCCAGTGCAGCCAAAGCAGAAGATGGTTTACGCGAAGAGTATGCCGGCACTGACGGCAACATCACTGTCCAGATCACAGAAGAAGGACATGCAGAAACTGATGTTCTTCATCCGACCAGCCGTGAAAAAGTATTATTCTATCTCGTACAGATTCCGTTTGGCATCCAGAAAATGAGCGGCAACATTGAAGGTCTGGTGGAAACATCCACAAACATCGGTATCGTTAAGCTGTCCGACGATGAATTCTTCGCCAGATCCAGCGTCAGAAGTTCCGTAGAAGTAGCCAGAGATGCGCTTTCCGACAAAATCCAGTATCTGACCGAGTTCCTCGGTGGAGAATACGAAATTCAGGGTGCTTATCCGGCATGGGAATACCGCAAAGATTCCCCGCTCCGTGACAAAATGGTATCTGTTTACGAGGAAATGTACGGACAGAAACCGGAAGTTGTTGCCATCCATGCAGGTCTCGAATGCGGTCTTTTCTACAAAAAGATCGAAGGTCTTGACTGTGTATCTCTCGGACCAAATATGAAAGACATCCATACTTCTGAAGAAGTGCTTGATATCGCATCCACGGAACGTGTATGGAATTATCTTGTCAAAGTTCTGGAACAGTTAAAAGACTGATTTTGAAACAGCTTTTTTTAATCATATATCTACCTTGTAAAAGATCCCTCACTTCGATGGGATCTTTTTGCATATATTATGAAAAAGGATTTTTTCAGTATGAAATCATCCCGTCTGTTTTTTCTCCTCATTTTATTTATTATAAACTGCTTCATCCTTGTCTGGCTGATTCAGGACAGAAGCCATGTCTCAGGTCTGACAGCTACAACCTGTAATTCTGATGAATTCCGTGAACAGTTTCTGTCTCCGTCTCTCTACAAAGAGCTGTCCAAAACAACTTATCCCGGTCATTCATTTGCCGAACTTCTCACCACAACCATGCTCGACGGAGATTTTTTTCCAAAAAACGTCTCAGCAAATGCCGCACCTTATCTGAAATACAAAAGAGACGAATTTCTTCTTCTGGAAAAATATTATGAAATGATCTGGTCAGATCTGAAATATTTCCCAGTTGCCAATACGGCAGTCTTTTTTGAAGACAGCTGGCTGGCACCACGCAGCTACAGAGGAGATCGCCGGCACGAAGGTACCGATATTTTTGCCTCGCGCAACATTTCGAACTATTATCCAATCATCAGCATCACCGATGGCATCATCGAACAGAAAGGCTGGCTTCCTCTAGGCGGTTACCGAATTGGAATCCGTTCTGAATCCGGTGCCTTTTTTTATTATGCGCACCTTGCCTCTTATGAGCCTGATCTCACAGTCGGTGATACTGTTTCTGCCGGAGACATTCTTGGATTTATGGGAAATTCCGGCTACGGAAAAGTGGGAACCGTCGGAAAATTCCCGGTTCATCTGCATCTGGGAATTTATATTCCCACCTTATACACTGACGAGATGAGTGTAAATCCCTACCACATCCTGGACATTCTTCGAAAAAACACAAGAAAGTATACATATTCTTAACATAATTTCTGCAATCTGTGTTATAATGTACGAGAAGTTTTGTCTTCCGGTACTATGGAACATTTCTTCAATGCAACAACTCGTCAAGGAGCGATTTATATGGAAATACAGTTATGGAGAAGTATTTTATGTCCATATGAGCTTGCCGTCAGAGAACTGATGGTAAAATTTGAACATATTATAGATGAACATAAGCAAAACGACCTGTATTCTCCGATAGAGCAGGTCAGCGGTCGTGTAAAAAGTCTTCCAAGCATTCTGGAAAAAATGCAGCGCAAGCATATCCCGATGGATAAAATGGAAGAAGAAATAGAAGACATCGCCGGAATCCGTATCATATGTCAGTTCGAAGAAGATATTGATACTGTTGCCGCGATGATCCGAGATCGCAGCGATATGGTGATAAAAAGTGAAAAAAATTACCTCAAACACATCAAACAGAGCGGATACCGAAGTTATCATCTGATTATTTATTATACTGTAGATACGATCAGCGGTCCGAAGAGACTGCAGGCAGAAATCCAGATTCGTACTATGGCAATGAATTTCTGGGCAACGATTGAACATTCTCTGCAATACAAGTACAAAGGTGAAATGCCTTTGCATGTAGCAGAACGACTCAGCAATGCAGCCGACGCTATCATTGCACTGGATCATGAAATGTCCTCTGTCCGCAATGAGATCATGGATGCGCAGAATTCTTCTCAGATGCAGTCCAATCTTGTCAAAGATATCCTTCTCAGCATCGAAAATCTTTACAAGATTTCCAACAAAAGGGAAGTCGAAAAAATTCAGGACGAATTTTTACGTGTCTTCCGCACGAAGGATCTGCAGCAGCTTGCACGTTTTCACCGTCAACTTGATATTATTGCCGAGGGCTATCGTGCACAATCCGTATCATTTTAGGAGTAACGCATGCAGGATTTTTTACCAATAAACAAAAAAGATATGCAGAAAAGAGGATGGGACTGCGTGGACTTTGTCTACGTTACCGGTGATGCCTACATCGACCATCCTTCTTTTGGTTCCGCGATCATCAGCCGGCTGCTGGAGAGCAGAGGATATCGGGTCGGAATCATTGCACAGCCTGACTGGCGCAAAAAAGAAAGTATTCAGGTATTTGGTGAGCCACGTCTCGGATTTCTTGTTACGGCCGGAAATATGGACTCGATGGTAAACCATTATACCGTATCACGTAAACACCGTCAGAAAGATGCATATTCACCGGGAGGACAGATGGGGCTCCGACCGGATATGCCAACGGTTGTTTACAGCAACCTTATCCGCCAGACCTACAAACATACACCGATCATTCTCGGCGGCATCGAGGCAAGTCTTCGTCGTCTGGCACATTATGACTACTGGAGTAACCGTGTGCGCCGCAGCGTCCTTATGGATTCCGGTGCCGATCTGATTTCATATGGAATGGGAGAGCATTCCATCATTCAGATTGCAGAAGCTCTTCAGAGCGGAATTCCGGTCGAGGAAATCACCTATATTCCGGGGACCGTCTTCAAAAGCAAAGAACTTTCCCGTGTTTATGATCCGATTGTACTTCCATCTTTTGAAGCTGTCACTGCAGACAAAAAAACATATGCCGAAAGCTTCAATATACAGTATCGCAATACAGATCCTTTTACCGCACATCCTCTTGCAGAGGACTACGGCAACAGAGGATATGTTATCCAGAACCCTCCGGCGCTTCCTCTTACGCAGCAGGAAATGGACGATGTCTACGATCTTCCGTATCGTGAGACATGGCATCCGGTCTATGATTCCATGGGCGGCATTCCTGCTCTGGAAGAAATCAAATTCAGTCTCACAAGCAACCGTGGTTGTTTTGGCGGCTGTAGTTTCTGTGCGCTGACTTTTCATCAGGGAAGGATTCTGCAGACCAGGAGTCATGAATCTATACTCAGAGAAGCCATAAAAATGACACAGGATCCGGATTTCAAAGGTTATATTCATGATGTCGGCGGACCTACTGCAGATTTCCGTCAGCCTTCGTGTCAGAAACAGCTGACCAAGGGTGTCTGCCCAAACAGGCAGTGTCTGTTTCCTGAGCCCTGCAAAAACCTCAGGGTGGATCATTCAGACTACGTTTCTCTGCTTCGGAAGCTGCGTGAAATTCCAGGCGTCAAAAAAGTATTTATCCGTTCAGGCGTCCGGTTTGATTATGTAGTTGCAGACAAAAGTCCTGTTTTTTTGAAAGAACTTGTAAAGCACCATATCAGCGGTCAGCTCCGCGTTGCACCGGAACATGTTTCCAATCAGGTACTTCATTACATGGGCAAACCGAACCATCAGGTCTATGAAGCTTTCATCAAAGCTTATGACAAAGAAAATCAGGCTACCGGCAAAAAACAGTACGCGGTACCTTATTTTATGTCATCCCATCCGGGGTGTACGCTCAAAGACGCGGTTAAACTTGCTGAATATGTACGTGATCTCGGTTTCACCCCGGAGCAGGTACAGGATTTCTATCCGACACCATCTACGCTGTCTACCTGTATGTATTATACCGGCATTGATCCGAGAGACGGAACACCGGTTTATGTACCACGTGATCCACACGAAAAAGCAATTCAGCGTGCACTGATGCAGTACAAAAATCCAGCCAATCGCAAACTGGTTCTTGAAGGACTAAAAAAAGCAGGTCGGATGGATCTGGTTGGCTTTGGACCGAAATGCCTGATTCGTCCGGAGCGAGACAGCAAAGACAACAACCAGCGTACAGAACGTACTTTCTCTGGTCATAAAGCATCCTCCGGAAAAAGAACCGGTCGAACGATCCGCAACACCCATAAGAAAAAGACCCGAAAATAACTAAAGGAGCGTTTCATGAGTAAAAAAAATATATTTTCCAACAGCAGCAAGGGCGATTTCGGATACCTTTCCTCGGAGAAAAAAAGGCGTATTCTCATCACATCCATTTTGTTTGCTGTACCATTGTTGATTTTTTTCACTGCATTATTATATTTTCATACAAGACTGACTATCTGGACTGTCGTAGCAGTTGTCGGCTGTCTGCCTGCATGTAAATCACTGGTCAGCCTGATCATGATCTTTCGTGCCAGACCACTGGATGCTTCTGTTTATAAAAAAATCAGCCAGCATGCCGGAAAGCTTACCATGTCCTACGAAATGTACATGACCTTTTATGAAAAAAGTGCTTCCATCGACGCATTTGCAATCTGCGGAAATGTTGTCGTCGGCTACAGCAGCGATCCAAAAATCAATCTTGCATTTATGGAACAGGAAGCGCAGAAGATTCTCCGCGGAAACGGTTTCAAAGTCAATGTAAAGATATTTACCAGACTGGAGCAGTTTCTGGAACGTCTTGATTCTATGAATGAACATAAAGAATCTCTGGAAGAGGGCATCAAATTCCGTCCGGATGAAAAATACCCGGATCTGTCAAGAGACGAGCTGATCAAACACACCATCCTTGCGATCTGCCTGTAAAGGAGCCATATGAAAGAATTTCAGATTACAGATAATGAAGCGGGGCAGCGCTTTGACAAATATCTTGCAAAACTGCTGGGAAATGCACCCAAAAGTTTCTTTTATAAGATGCTCCGCAAGAAAAACATCACCTTAAACGGCAAAAAAGCAAGTGGAAACGAAAAGCTTCAGACCGGAGATCAGATAAAACTTTTCTTAAGTGATGACACTTTTGCAAAATTCAGCCAGCAGCAACAAACTGCGAGAGCAGTGACAGATCTTGATATTCTCTACGAAGACAGTGATATTCTTTTAATCAACAAACCTGTCGGCATGCTTTCTCAGCCTGATGATACAAAAGAACCATCACTCGTAGAATACCTGATCGGATACCTTTTAAATAATGGTTCAATTACAGAAGAAGGACTGCGTACTTTTCATCCATCTGTATGCAACCGCCTGGACAAAAATACAAGCGGTATCGTCGCAGCAGGAAAGTCCCTCGCCGGACTTCAGGAATTGTCCTCCCTGTTTCACGACCGCACGATCCATAAGGATTATCTCTGCATTGTCAAAGGTATCCTGACCGAAAAGGAACAAATCCGCGGATATCTTTACAAAGACACAAAGCTTAATAAAGTAACGATATCAAAAACAAAAATAAAAGATTCCCAGCCCATAGAAACGCGCTATGAACCGCTGGGACATACCAGTCATATGACGCTTCTGCGTGTGCGTCTGATCACCGGACGGACACATCAGATCCGCGCCCATCTTGCCTCCGAGGGACATCCCCTTGCCGGCGATATGAAATACGGTCAAAAAGAATTTAACCGTTATTTCCATGAAAAATTTCATCTGAATCATCAGCTGCTTCACGCATACCGGCTGACTTTCCCGGAGCTTACCGGAAAGCTCGCCACATTGTCCGGCAAATGTTTCCTTGCACCTTTGCCAAAGCAGTTTTTAACCATATTAAAAGAAGAACACTTAGAGGAGAGTTATTATGAAAATCTGGAATGAGATCTGGGACTATATAAAAATGATCATTATTGTTGTTGTCGTTGTTCTTGTGGTAAACAACGTAGTTCTTATCAATGCAAAGATTCCTTCTGAATCTATGGAAAACACGATCATGACCGGTGACCGTATCTTCGGATTTCGTATGGCATACGGACTTAACTTTGATCTTTTCGGCAAACATATTTCACACCAGACAAAAGACCCGGAACGTTTTGATATCATCATCTTCAAGTTCCCGGATGACGAAAGCCAGCTGTTTATCAAACGTCTGATCGGACTTCCAGGTGAGACTGTTGAAATCCGTGACGGAAAAGTCTACATAAACGGTTCCGATGAACCTCTGGATGACAGTTTTGTACCAGAAGTACCGACCGGAAATTATGGTCCGTACACAGTGCCTGAAAACAGTTACTTCATGCTCGGAGACAACCGTGAATATTCCAGAGATTCCAGATTCTGGAAGAACACCTTTGTTTCCTTTGATGAAATCGTAGGAAAAGCAATCGTTCGCTATTATCCATCCATCAAGCTTCTGAAATAAGAGGAATATATATGGCAACATGGAACAGCAGAGGCCTCCGGGGTTCTACCCTGGAGGATCTCATCAATCGTACAAACGAACAATACGCCGAGAAAAAGCTTGCCTTGATCCAGAAGATTCCCACACCGATCACACCAGTCCGCATGGACAAAGAAAACCGGCATATCACACTTGCTTACTTTGAACAGAGAAGTACCGTCGATTACATCGGCGCTGTACAGGGAATTCCTGTTTGCTTCGATGCCAAAGAATGCAGTGTTGATACATTCCCATTAAGCAATATCCACCCACACCAGGTCGAGTTTATGAATGCATTCGAACAGCAGGGGGGCATTGCTTTTTTTCTTATCTTTTTCAGTCATGCTGATTTATTTTATTACCTGCCATTACGTGATCTGATGATTTTCTGGAACCGTATGAAAGAGGGCGGGCGCAAAAGTTTTCGACGCGAAGAATTAAATAACATTTATTATCTTCAGAAAAAAAATGGATTCCTGATTCCGTATCTTGATGGAATCCAGACAGATTTGAAATTGCGGGATTGACAATTTGGGTTTTTCCTATTATAATTTCTTTGTTTTATATAGTAGCATGGTAGCACGTTAAAGTGTTTCTCATGTGGTGAGGAGGAAACGATTATGCAGCGAATTTTTCACACGCCGGAAGGTGTACGCGATATTTACAACGGAGAGTGCAGTCAGAAGCATCATCTTCAGACAGAAATCCGCACAGTATTTGATTCCTATGGATATGAGGAGATTGAAACTCCTTCTTTTGAATATTTTGAAGTTTTCAGCAGAGAGGTTGGAACGATTCCATCCAAGGATCTTTATAAATTTTTTGACCGTGAAGGAAACACTCTGGTATTACGTCCGGACTTTACCCCATCTGTTTCCAGAGCCTGCGCCACTTATTTCAATCCAGAGCAGGAAGTTGTCACACTGTCCTATACAGGAAATACTTTCATTAATAACTCCAGTTATCAGGGACGTCTGAAAGAAACGACACAGATGGGTGTCGAGCGTATCGGTGATGATTCTGCCGAAGCAGATGCGGAACTTCTTGCCATGACTGTAGAATGTCTTCTTAAATCCGGTCTGAAAGAATTTCAGGTCAGTGTCGGACAGGTGGATTACTTCAAATCACTTCTGCAGGACGCAGGATTGGATACCGAAGCAGAAGAAAATCTCCGTTCTCTGATTTCTCAGAAGAATTACTTTGGCGTAGAAGATCTTGTCCGCAGCCAGAATATCCCGAAAAATCTGGAAAAAGCTTTTCTGGAACTGCCTCATCTCTTTGGCTCTGCAGAAGTTCTTGCAAAAGCACGCAGCCTGACAGACAATATCTGTGCGATCAAAGCAGTAGAACGTCTGGAAGAGATTTATGAGATTCTTAAAATCTACGGATACGAAAAATATATCAGTTTTGATTTTGGTATGCTCAGCAAACTGCAGTACTATACCGGAATCATTTTTCAGGCATACACCTATGGAACCGGTGAACCGGTCGTAAAAGGCGGCCGCTACAATGAACTTCTGAAACATTTCGGAAAGCCTGCTGCCTCCATCGGTTTCGGACTTGCTGTAGATAATTTGCTCATGGCATTGTCCAGACAGAAGATCTGCCTTCCGAAAAAGAAAGCGCCGGTCATCCTGACTTATACGGAGGCAAACCGCTGTGAAGCCATCCGGGAAGCTCAGGAACTCAGAAGCAAGGGTACATCCGTTGCCCTGCGCCGCGAAAAGGAGGACTGCTGATATGAGATATCTTACTGTTGCACTTACAAAAGGACGACTTGCCCAGAAAACCCTGGACATGTTTGAAAAAATCGGTATCACCTGTGAGGAGATGCGTGATAAAGATACGCGTAAACTTATTTTTGTCAACGAAGAACTGAAATTACGTTTTTTCCTGGCAAAAGGTCCTGACGTACCTACCTACGTTGAGTACGGTGCCGCTGATATCGGCGTTACCGGCAAAGACATCATCCTTGAAGAAGGACGCAAAATGTATGAAGTCATGGATCTCGGTTTCGGAAAATGCCGTATGTGTGTTTGCGGACCGGAAAGCGCCCGTGAACTTCTGCAGAATAATCAGCTGATCCGTGTAGCAACCAAATATCCGAATATTGCAAAAAATTATTTCTATAACAAAAAGCATCAGACCGTAGAAATCATCAAACTGAACGGTTCCATCGAACTTGCTCCGATTGTCGGACTGTCCGAAGTGATCGTCGACATTGTAGAAACAGGAAGCACACTCCGTGAAAACGGATTGAATGTTCTCGAAGAAGTCTGCCCACTTTCTGCAAGAATGGTCGTCAATCAAGTCAGCATGAAAATGGAAGATGAACGAATCCGCAATCTGATCCGTAATCTTCGAAATGTAATTGATAAATAAAAACAGAAGGGATGAGCACAATGCGTACAGTAGCACTTACAAAAGAAAGTACAAAAGATATTCTGGAAAATCTCCTGAAACGAAGCCCAAATAACTACGGCAAATTCGAATCTGCCGTTGATGAGATTCTTCACAAAGTAAAAACAGAAGGTGATTCCGCCCTTTTTGCCTATACTAAAGAATTTGACAAAACTGAAATTACCGCAGATACGATCAAAGTCACCGAAGAAGAGATCAAAGAAGCTTATGAAGCTGTGGATCCGGCGCTGATCGATGTCATCCGTAAAGCACTTGTCAATATCAGAAGCTATCACGAAAAGCAGAGACAGAACAGCTGGTTTACCAGCGAAACAAACGGAACCATGCTCGGTCAGAAAGTAACTGCCCTTCAAAGAGTCGGTGTATATGTACCGGGTGGCAAGGCAGTATATCCTTCCTCCGTTCTTATGAACATCGTACCTGCCAAAGTTGCAGGTGTTGACCAGATCGTTATGACCACCCCTCCGGGCAAAGACGGTAAAGTAAATCCGTCCACACTTGTTGCCGCAAAAGAAGCCGGTGCTGATGAAATCTACAAAGTCGGCGGTGCACAGGCGATCGGTGCTCTTGCCTACGGTACAGAAAGTATCCCGAAAGTTGACAAGATCGTAGGACCTGGCAATATTTTTGTTGCTCTCGCCAAAAAAGCCGTATATGGATATGTCAGCATTGATTCCATTGCAGGACCAAGTGAGATTCTTGTTCTTGCCGATGAAACTGCTAATCCGAGATATGTAGCTGCAGACCTTCTTTCTCAGGCAGAACACGACGAACTTGCTTCCGCAATCCTGATTACCACAAGCAAAGAATTTGCGGCAAAAGTCAGCGAAGAAGTTGATGGTTTTGTCAAAGTTCTTTCCCGAAAAGAGATCATCCAGAAATCTCTCGACAATTTTGGCTATATCCTGATTGCCGAAGACATGGACGAGGCAATTGATGCAGCAAATGCCATTGCTTCTGAACATATGGAGATCGTGACTGCAAATCCGTTTGAAGTTATGATGAAAGTACGTAATGCAGGTGCCATCTTTATCGGAGAAAACAGTTCTGAACCTCTCGGTGATTATTTTGCAGGACCAAACCACGTCCTTCCGACAAACGGAACAGCAAAATTTTTCTCCGCACTTTCCGTGGACGATTTTGTCAAGAAGTCAAGCATCGTATATTATTCAAAAGAGGCACTGCGTAAGATTCACAAAGATATCGAACAGTTTGCTACATCCGAACAGCTGACCGCACACGCAAATTCCATTGCGGTACGGTTCGAAGACGAAGAACAGTAGGAGGAGAAGCCATGGCAAGAGAAGCTTCTGTAGAACGAAACACCAAAGAAACTGAAATCAAATTAAAACTAAATCTCGACGGAACCGGTTACTCAGATATTGAGACCGGTGTCGGATTTTTTGATCATATGCTGGATGGTTTTACCCGCCACGGACTTTTTGACCTGGCCATACGGGTACACGGTGACCTCCAGGTAGACGATCATCACACGATCGAAGATACCGGTATTGTGCTTGGTTCCGCGATCAAAGAGACCATTGGGGACAAAAAAGGCATCCGCCGCTACGGAAGCTGTATTCTACCTATGGATGAAGTTCTGGTGCTGTGTGCTATTGATTTATCCGGACGCCCTTATTTTTCATGGGATGCAGAATTTACATCTGAAAAAATCGGAGATATGTCCACCGAAATGGTAAAAGAATTTTTCTATGCCATTTCTTATTCCTGTGGAATGAATCTGCATATCAAAGTTCTTACCGGTGGCAACAGTCACCATGTCGCAGAAGCAATGTTCAAAAGCTTTGCAAAAGCTCTGGATCAGGCGGTTTCTTTTGATCCGCGTATTACAGACGTACTTTCTACTAAGGGAAGTCTTGCATAAGGAGGAAATTCAGCCATGGCAGATAAATTATTGATTCCCTGTCTGTATCTGCAGTCAGGAAAAGCAGTCACCGGTTTTGGTCAGAGAAATCTGTTCGGTGACGGAAACATAGAAAATCTTGTCCGTTTTTACCGAGACAATGGCGCTGATGAACTTCTCATTTTTGATATTTCTTCTGGAGACACAGAGCATGAACAGGCCATCTCCAACATTAAGAGCATCTGTTCTTCTGCCGAAATTCCTGTTATGGCAGCAGGCAATATCAACCGCATGGAAGACGTCAAAAAACTTCTTTATGCCGGCTGTGCAAAGGTCGTCCTGAATTTTTCAAAAGCCAATAATATTTCGCTTCTTGAAGAAGTATCCAAACGTTTCGGCAAAGAAAAAATGGCAGTCTGTATTTCTTCTACGGAAGAATTCACCGCAAACCAGGCACTGATCGAGTCATTTGCAGATGAAGTCCTTGCACTTGATACCATTCAGGATGAAATTCATGCATGTTCCTCTATCAAAATCATCCTTCATACAGAAGTAAGCAAGACTGCCGCACTTAAATCTCTGCTTCAGAAGGATTCTGTGTATGCTTTAAGCGGTGCTTATATCAGCTCTCTTGATATTTCTCTTCAGGATTTCAAGGCAGACTGTAAAGCAGACGGAATTCCTGTTGTTACCTTTGAGAGTGCCATTGCATGGGCTGATTTTAAACTGAACAGTGACGGACTGATTCCGGTAGTCGTTCAGGATTGTAAAACCGATCAGGTACTTATGGTTGCATATATGAATGAAGAAGCTTTTAATAATACACTCAAAACAGGAAAAATGACATACTGGAGCCGCAGCCGCCAGGAACTCTGGCTTAAGGGACTTACGTCCGGCCATTTCCAGTATGTCAAGTCACTTGCTCTTGATTGTGACAACGACACGATTCTTGCAAAAGTAGATCAGATCGGAGCGGCCTGCCATACCGGCAGCAGAAGCTGTTTCTTCAAACCTCTGGTTCAGAAGGAATCCAACGACACCAATCCGCTTCATGTATTCCAGGATGTATATGATGTCATCGCCGACCGCAAACTTCATCCGAAGGAAGGATCCTACACCAACTATCTCTTCGACAAGGGCATTGACAAGATCCTCAAAAAAGTTGGCGAAGAGTGCACAGAGATCATCATTGCTGCCAAGAACCCGGACAAAGAAGAAATCAAATACGAGATTTCTGATTTTCTGTACCACGCTATGGTCCTCATGGTCGAAAAAGGTGTCACCTGGGAAGAGATCACCAACGAACTTGCCAGAAGGTAGGTAATTGCCAATGAACAATTTCGACTATCATCTGCTCGCCAATTTTCAGGATTTTTTTATCCGACACAGGGGAGTGTATATTTATCTGATCATCATAAATCTTGTCACATTCGCTGTGTTTGGAATTGATAAGTTTAATGCGATACATCATCGTTCAAGAATACGGGAGGTTACACTTTTCAGACTTTCTCTGATCGGCGGCTCCATCGGCGGACTGGCTGCCATGTACCTGTTTCGCCACAAAACACGAAAGCTTAATTTTACATTGGGTATACCGCTCATCCTTTTTGTACAGATAATTATATTGTTTTTTGCAGCAAACACCAGATGATAGATCTGACCTTATTGCATCTGGCAAAGTGTTTCTTTATGTGATAAAATAAAACAAAAACAACGAGGGAGGATTAATGATGACCTATACAGAAAAAAAGCGTTCCATGTTTCTGGGCTTACCATGGACTTTTACCTCTTATACTGTTACAGATGAGATCATAACAATAAACAACGGATTATTACGAAAAGAGGAAAATGACTGTTACCTTTATAAAGTAATTGATGTACGTCTGGAGAGTACTCTGCTGGAGCGTATGCTGGGACTCGGCACCATTCATTGCTTTACAGGAGATGTTACAGACCCGGATCTCAAACTGTGTCATATCAAACACTCCAAAGAAATCAAGGACTTTATCCTGAAACATTCCGAGGAAGAGCGTATGAAAAGAAAAACATTAAACATGCAGCATCTGGACGGCAATCCAGCCATGAGCCAAATGGCAGAGACCGACAGCTGCAGATAAAATCATACTAAATGGGCAGGTCTGCTACAGGCCTGTCCTTTTTGTTTACAATTAGAGATATACCGGAGCTACTGGGGCTGCCGGGCCTGCCGGAACAGCGACACCGGCAATGGTAAAGCATACTTATGATTAAAGTGAGTGAAAAATCCGTCACACCGAATTATTGCTTGAATTCCCCATACAAACCATATATAATAGGAATACTGTGAAGAAATATAGTTACGATTTACCGTAGCAAAATATTTTTTTATGTAACCTGTTATATATGAACCTTTGAAAGGAAAACTATGAGAAAATTAGCATTACGCGATGAAATACTCCTGCAGATCGACAAGGCCGCCCGTTACATCGGCGGGGAAGTCAATGCAGTTATGAAAAACAAAGAGGATGTCGATATCCGGTTTGCAATGGCATTCCCGGATGTCTATGAAATCGGTATGTCAAACCTCGGCATGATGATTTTATATGATATGTTTAACAAAAGAGACGACGTATGGTGCGAGCGTCTTTTTTCTCCGTGGACAGATCTTGACAAAATCATGAGAGAAGAACATATTCCTCTGTTCACTCTGGAATCTCAGGACCCGGTAAAAGATTTTGATTTTCTCGGCATTACTCTCGGATATGAGATGTGTTATACAAATGTCCTTCAGCTTCTGGATCTCAGCGGAATCGCACTTTTGTCAGCTGACCGCGAAGAAAATGATCCAGTCATAATCGGTGGTGGTGCCTGTGCATACAATCCGGAACCTCTGGCAGAATTCTTTGATCTCTTTTATATTGGAGAAGGCGAAACCGTTTATGATGCGCTTTTTGATGCATATAAAGCAAACAAAAAAGCCGGTGGTAGCAGATTGGATTTTCTTCTGAAAGCTGCACAGATTCCTGGAATCTACGTACCATCACTTTATGAAGTCACCTATAAAGAAGACGGTACGATCGAATCTTTTCATCCGACATGCGAAGGTGTTCCGGAAAAAGTAGAAAAACAGCTGATCATTGACATGGATAAGGATTACAACAATCTGGAGGCTCCGGTCGTTCCTCATATCAAGGCAACACAGGACCGTGTCACTCTGGAGATTCAGAGAGGATGTATCCGTGGATGCCGTTTCTGCCAGGCAGGTATGATCTACCGTCCAACACGAGAACGCGACGTGGAAAAACTGAAAAAAGCTGCAAGAACCATGCTTCAGAAAACAGGACACGAGGAAATTTCCTTAAGTTCTTTAAGTTCCAGTGATTACAGTCATCTGAAAGAAATCGTAAATTTTCTGATTGATGAATTCCGTGATGAGGCAGTCAATATTTCCCTGCCGTCACTCCGAATTGATGCATTTGCACTGGATGTCATGAGTAAGGTACAGGATGTCAAAAAAAGCAGTCTGACTTTTGCACCGGAAGCAGGTTCCCAGAGGCTTCGTAACGTTATCAACAAAGGACTTACGGAAGAAGATATCCTTCACGGTGCCGGAGAAGCCTTCAAAGGCGGATGGAATCAGGTAAAACTTTATTTTATGCTCGGTCTTCCTACAGAAACAGAAGATGATATGAAGGGGATTGCACATCTTGCTCAGAAGATTGCAGAAACTTACTACGAAACCGTTCCAAAAGAACAACGCAAAGGGAAAGTCCAGATCAACGTCAGTACCTCATTCTTTGTACCGAAGCCTTTCACTCCATTCCAGTGGGCTCCTATGTTCCGTGAAGAAGATTTCATCGAAAAGGCAAAAATTGTCAAAAATGAAATCCGCTCTCAGTTAAATCAGAGAAGCATACGCTACAACTGGCACGAGCCGGACGTTACTGTACTCGAAGGTTTTCTCGCAAGAGGTGACAGACGCTGCTCCAAAGTTATTCTCAAAGCATACGAAAAGGGTGCTCTTTACGATGCCTGGTCCGAAAGTTTCCACTACGATATCTGGAAAGAAGCTTTCAAAGAGACAGGTGTTGACATCGAATTTTATACACTGCGTGAACGCAGCACAGATGAAATTCTTCCATGGGACTTCATTGATGCAGGTGTGACCAAAAAATTCCTGATTCGTGAATGGGAGCAGGCCAAAGCAGAAACTGTAACGCCAAACTGTCGCCAGAAATGTTCCGGCTGTGGTGTTCTCAAATACAAAGGAGGTGTGTGCTGTGAAAGTAAGAATTAAATTTGCTAAAACCGGACATATGAAATTCGTCGGTCATCTGGACACCATGCGTTATTTCCAGAAAGCAATTCGCAGAGCAGAGCTTCCAGTCGCGTTTTCAGGTGGATACAGTCCACATATGATCATGTCCTTTGCAGCACCACTCGGTGTAGGAACTACCAGTCTCGGAGAATATTTTGATATGGAACTGACAGACACTGTTCCAACAAAGGAAATCGAGGAACGACTGAATGCTGTCATGGCAGACGGTGTTTCCGTATGTTCTGCCCGTCAGGTAGAAGATGGCAAAGCAAGCACCGCCATGGCTCTGGTAGCAGCAGCAGACTATTTTGTACAATTTCGTGAGGGAAAAGAACCTGCTGCATCCTGGAGAGAGAAACTGGACGGATTTCTTGCCCAGAAAGAGATCATCGTGACCAAGAAAACAAAGCGCAGTGAAAAGACCATAGATATCCGTCCATATATTTATGAGATGCATCTCGATGGCGAAGGCATTTTCATGCAGCTCGCTTCCGCAAGTTCCAACTACACCAAACCTGAACTTGTCATGGATACATTCCTTCGATGGATGGGCGAGGAACCGCTTCCGTTCGCATATATGATCGAACGCCGCGAGATCTATGCCAACAAAGGCGATGAAGAACATCTGAAACTTGTTTCTATGGAAGCATTAGGTGAGAAAGTTGAATAAGCTTGTAATTACAGAAATGTATCTTCGCGAAGTTCTGTGTACTGTCTGCGCAGTTGTAAAAGATCAGAAAGTCATAGAACTTCGTCTGGAACCTTCCGGAAAAAAAAATATCTTAAATAATATTTACGTAGGACAGGTAGAAAAAATTGCAACCAACATTCAGGCAGCATTTGTTCGCCTGAATGATTCTATCAATGGTTATCTGCCACTGAACCAGTGTGAACATGCCATATTCGCAGACGGTCACAGGGAAGGACAGCCGCTTCGTCCCGGTGACCAGATTCTGGTACAGATAAACCGGGATGCCATGAAGGGCAAACTTCCGGCGCTTACCGCCAATCTGAATTTTTCCGGCAAATTTCTGGTTCTTACCACAGGCAATCGCAAAATCGGAATTTCCAACAAACTTTCCAAAGAGGAAAGCAGTAAATTGAGTAAATGGTTGGATGATGAAAGAAATATTCCTGACCGTGGATATGGACTTATCGCCCGCACAAATGCCGCCGATGCTTCCAAAGAAGAATTTTTTCATGAACTGGATATGCTTAAGAAACAGTACGAAAAGGTTGCCGTATATGGAAGAAACCGCACCTGTTTCAGCCTTCTGTATGAGTCCGAGCCTTTTTATCTTTCTGCTGTGCGCGACATTTACGGCAGAGATCTGGATGAGATTGTTACAGATATTTCGGAAATGCACACAAAAATTTCTGATTATCTGAATGAATTTCAGCCTGAAAAACTGGCAATACTTAATTTGTATCAGGACAAACTCCTTCCATTATATAAGCTGCATAGTCTGGAAAGCGCCATCGATGAAATCTGCCATGAAAAAATATGGCTGAAGAGTGGCGGTTTTCTCGTGATCCAGCAGACAGAAGCATTTGTATCCATTGATGTCAACAGTGGCAAGTACACCGGTAAGAAAAAAGCAGAAGAGACCTACCGCAAAATCAACCTCGAGGCAGCAGCAGAAATTGCCAGACAGCTTCGCCTTCGGAACCTTTCCGGCATCATCCTGATCGATTTTATCAACATGCAGAATCCCGACCACCAGGACGAACTTTTCCATGTTTTACAAAAACATCTGCGCAAGGACACCGTCAAATGCACAGCAGTTGATATAACCCCACTTCATATCCTCGAGATGACCCGCCAGAAAGTCCGCCGCCCCGTAATCGAAGACATCCACAGCCTTTAAAGTAATTGACACTTTCTTCATAATTACTTTCTTATTTAATTCCCTTCTCCATACCCGCCATTCGCTTTTCAGCGGTGGCCAAAAAGGGGGAGCGCGAGGGGGAGATTCGGCCGTTCGCAACTCCGAGATCCTCCCCCTCGCATACCTTTTTAGATTTTAACTATTTTTTCTTTAAAAAATAAAATTATCTCTTGACGCATCCCAAATCCCATGCTATTATATAGCAGATGCCGCACAGAGAGGTTTAAGCGCATGAGATTTTATCATAAATCCTCATCCACCATATCTGGCGAGTAAAGATTATAGGAGGTGCCACAGATGTACGCAATTATTGCAACAGGTGGTAAACAGTACAAAGTTGCTGAAGGCGACGTAATCAGAGTTGAGAAACTCGGTGTTGAAGCTGGTGAAACCGTTACTTTTGATAACGTTCTTGCAGTTAGCAACGAAGGTTTAAAAGTTGGAGCTGACGTAGCTAATGCCAGTGTTACCGCTTCTGTAGTTGAAAACGGAAAAGCTAAAAAAGTTATCGTTTACAAATACAAAAGAAAAACTGGATATCACAAGAAAAACGGTCACAGACAGCAGTTTACAAAAGTTAAAATCGAAAAGATCAACGCTTAATCTGGTGTTTGCATGATTACAGTGACAGTCAGCAAGAAAAGTAATTCCTATATCAGTTTTGTTTCTGAAGGACATGCCGGTTATGCAGAAGAGGGGCAGGACATTATATGTGCCGCTGTTTCCGCTCTGGTAATCAATACCGTCAATTCTCTGGAACAGCTGACTAAGGATTCCATTAAAGCAAAAGAAAAGGACGGTTTTGTTTCTTTTACTTTTACGGCTCCGATTTCGGAGGGTGGAACACTTTTGATGGATTCATTACTTCTTGGTCTGACAGAAATTGAACATAGTTATTCAAAACGTTATTTAAAAGTAAAAGTCAGGGAGGTGTAACGACATGATGAAAATGAACCTTCAGTTATTCGCACATAAAAAAGGTGTTGGTTCTACAAAGAACGGCCGTGACTCCGAATCCAAGAGATTAGGTGCCAAAAGAGCAGACGGACAGTTTGTTAAAGCTGGAAACATCCTTTACAGACAGCGTGGAACCAAGATTCATGCAGGTGAGAACGTAGGCTGTGGTAAAGATTATACATTATTTGCACTGACAGATGGTGTAGTAAGATTCACCAGAAAAGGACGCGATAAGAAACAGGTTTCTATCGTTCCGGTAGAGGCAGAATAATCAAGTTCAGCGTGAGGCTTCAAATCGTTCAGGTTTGGAGCCTTTCTTTGAATCCAAAAATAATAAGGAGCGACATATGTTTGCAGACAGAGCAAAAATCATCATCCGTTCAGGAAAAGGCGGAGACGGACATGTAAGCTTTCGCCGGGAGCTTTATGTACCCAATGGCGGTCCTGACGGCGGCGACGGCGGATGCGGCGGTGATGTGATCTTTGAAGTAGATGAAGGCCAGAACACACTTGGCGAATACCGTCATAAACACAAATTTAAAGCACAGGACGGTCAGGAAGGCGGCAAGAAACGCTGCCACGGTGCAGACGGAGATGATATCATCCTGAAAGTGCCGGAAGGAACCGTAATCATGGAAGCACAGTCACACAAAGTAATTGCTGATATGTCCGGTGAAAACCGCCGTCAGATTGTCTTAAAAGGCGGACGCGGTGGTAAAGGCAACCAGCATTATGCAACTCCTACCATGCAGGTCCCGAAGTATGCACAGCCGGGACAGCCTGCGCAGGAGCTTGAAGTGCTTCTTGAATTAAAGGTGATTGCAGACGTTGGTCTTGTAGGTTTCCCAAATGTCGGAAAATCCACATTCCTGTCTCGCGTCACCAACGCCCAGCCCAAGATTGCCAATTATCACTTTACAACATTAAGTCCGAATCTCGGTGTTGTTGACACTGCAAACGGTGGTTTTGTTATCGCAGATATACCGGGACTGATTGAAGGAGCTTCCGAAGGTGTTGGTCTGGGTCATGAATTTCTTCGTCATATCGAACGTACCAGAGTTCTGGTGCACATTGTAGATGCAGCATCTACCGAAGGCCGTGATCCGATTGATGATATTTACAAGATCAATCACGAACTCGAAGCATATAATCCGGAAATCGCAGCCAGACCACAGCTGATTGCTGCCAACAAAGTCGACTGTATTTTTGACGGTGATGATGAAAACCCGATAGATAAATTAAAAGCAGAATTTGAACCAAAAGGTATCAAAGTCTATCCGATCTCTGCAGTAACCGGACAGGGTATCAAAGAGCTTCTCTTTGCGATCAAAGAGCTTCTTCTGAGTGTCCCTGCCGAGCGTATCGTATTTGAACAGGAATTCTTCCCTGAAGATGAGCTGTTTACAGAGAATCTTCCATTTACAGTCGAAAGACTTCCGGAAGATCCTGAAATTTTTGTTGTAGAAGGTCCGAAGATTGAAAAAATGCTTGGCTATACCAATCTGGACTCCGAAAAAGGTTTTGCTTTCTTCCAGCGTTTCCTGAAAGAGGGCGGTATTCTTGAAGAACTGGAAAAAGCCGGAATCGAAGAAGGCAATACGGTCCGTATGTACGGTTTTGACTTTGATTATTACAAATAACAGAAAGGTCGTAAAAATATGACAAGTAAACAGAGAGCATATCTGAAAAGCCTTGCGATGAAAATGGATCCGATCATGCAGCTCGGAAAGGGCAGCGTGACGCCGGAAAATACAGCTTCCGTTGATGAGGCTCTTGCAGCCCGTGAACTGATCAAGATCAGCGTTCTCCAGAACTGTCTGGATGACCCTCGTCAGATGGCAGAAGTCCTTGCAGAAAGAACACATTCTGAAGTTGTTCAGGTAATCGGAAGAAAAATCGTTCTTTACCGCGAAGGTAAAAAAGACAAAAAGAAAATCATTCTTCCATAAACCGGCATATATTGTCCCAAATATATTCAGGAAGGAAGTAAAACCCGCATGGATACCAGACGAAAAAAAATCGGGATCATGGGCGGAACTTTTGATCCGATCCATATAGGCCATCTGATTCTGGGTGAAAAAACATACGAACAGCTTGGGTTGGACAAAATATGGTTTATGCCTGCTGGCAATCCGCCTCATAAACGTAACCGCGCCGGCCGTGCAACCGATGAGCAGAGAGTTGCCATGGTAGAGCGGGCAATTTCCGGAAATCCACATTTTGAGCTTTCTCTGATTGAGATGCATGACCATGGTTTATCTTACACGTATCACACACTTGAGAATCTCAGAAAGCAGAACCCTGATACCGATTACTACTTTATCATCGGTGCAGATTCCCTTTACAGTTTCACCACCTGGATGAAGCCAGAGAGAATTTGTGCTGCATGTACGATCGTGGTTGCCACGAGAGACCATACACCCATAAAAGAGCTGTCTGAAGAAATGGAACGCCTGACACAGCTTTATCATGGTCATTTTGTACGGCTGGACACCATGAATATTGATATTTCCAGTCAGCTGCTGCGCCAATGGCATCAGGAGGGCAAAAGCCTTCGTTATTATGTACCGGACGCAGTTGCCGACTATATCAATGAGCACCATATTTATCACATTACGGAAGGAGCGCCCGAAACGAATGGCTGATTACGATTTTATAAAAATGCAGAAAAAACTTTCCAAATATCTCGATGAAGATCGTTTTGAGCATACGCTCGGTGTTATGTTTACCTGTGCCTCGCTGGCAATGGTCCACGGATATGATCTCAAAGATGCCCAGGCTGCAGGGCTGCTCCATGACAGCGCAAAATGCATTCCAAATAAAAAGAAACTAAAAATGTGTGCAGAACACAATATCCCGGTTACTCCATTTGAAAAGGAACATCCTTTTCTTCTTCATGCCAAACTCGGAGCTTATGTTGCACGTGCAAAATACGGAATCACTGATGAAGAAATTCTTTCTTCCATCACATTCCATACTACCGGTAAGCCAGAAATGAGTACCCTCGAAAAGATTGTTTATATTGCAGATTATATTGAACCGGCGAGAAATAAAGCACCGAACCTGACTGAAGTTCGTAAGCTTGCTTTCGAGGATCTGGATGAATGTATGTATGCAATTCTCCGGGATACCCTGACTTATCTTGACAAAAATCCGGGTGATGTCGATTCTGCAACAAAAGATGCATTCGCCTATTATGACACCTTACATAAGGAACGGCAGGAGAGCAGATAATACCTGATTTTCTGTCTGACCGGAAAGGATGAGACAACTATGAATAAAGAACAGGAAATGGTACGTATCGCCTGCAAGGCGATCGATGACAAAAAAGCAATTGACATCAAAGTAATCGACATTCACGAAGTATCTGTAATTGCTGATTATTTCATTATCGCAAGCGGAAACAACCTGAATCAGGTACAGGCAATTGTCGATAATGTAGAAGAACAGCTCGGAAGAGCCGGTTATGAGCCCAAACAAGTAGAAGGAACCCGTGGTTCCAACTGGATCCTGATGGATTACGGCGATGTGATCATCCATGTTTTCGATGAAGAAAACCGTCTTTTCTATGATCTGGAACGAATCTGGAGAGATGGAAAAGAACTGGATGCTGCTGATTTTTTAAAATAAGTTTACAATAATAAAATTATGTAAATCAAATCAACAAAAAAGACATGCCCGCAGAGTCATGCAAAGACTTACGGACATGTCTTTTAATTTTTCATATGCAAATTTCAGCAGTATAATCTGCTGATTACTGATACAGGCGGAACACACCAAATACCTTTCCAAGTATCTGAATATCACCATGTACCAGAATCGGATCCATAGAATCATTTTCCGGCTGAAGACGATAATAACCATCCTCTTTATAAAAAGTCTTCACTGTAGCAGAATCTTCTACCAGCGCTACGACAATATCTCCGTTAGATGCCGAAGCCTGCTGCTTTACCAGCACCTGATCACCATCAAAGATTCCTGCATTTATCATACTGTCTCCCTTAACTTTCAGCATAAAGCTCTGTGCATTCGGCATGTATTCTGCCGGCACCGGGAAATAACCTTCGATATTCTCTACTGCCAGAATCGGCTGGCCGGCCGCAACCGTACCTACAAGCGGTACATTGACAACCTCTCTGCGTACTAAATTAAAATTATCATCGATGATCTCGATTGCTCTGGGCTTTGTGGCATCTCTGCGGATATATCCATTCTTTTCCAGTGCTTCCAGATGTGAATGAACCGAAGAAGTGGATTTCAGATTAACCGCCTCACAGATTTCACGTACTGCCGGTGGAAATCCACGGTTCAGAATTTCGTTTTTTATATAATCAAGAATTTCCTGCTGTTTTTTACTAATTCGACCGTATGACATAGGTTCACCTCCAAGAAATATGAACATTATTTTTAAAAAAAAGTATAACATACCCTTTCAGAAATAGCAAACAGATATTCGGAAAATATGTTCGTTTCCATATATATTTGTTTTCTTCCTTAATTATTTTTCCTTTTTCTTGTCAGATACCCCACAAAATGTTACAATACTTGTATTGTCTTTTTATATGATTTTTAATGAGAATTAGAAAATAAAGGAGGCATTTTTTTGCCTGTTAATAATAAACAAAACGGATCCGGTTCCGGTATCCTCAAAAAACTAAAAAACTTATTCGGCATGAATATCGGCACCATGCTGTTTGGTGTATTATTTATTTATATGCTGTTCAGTATGATTCTTTATCTGACTTCCTCAAACATCGAATCCTATCTGGTAATCGCAGGACCACTTTCCCGAAACGAAACGTATACCGGTCTTGCTATACGTGAGGAGACCGTTCACAAAGCGGAGACCGGCGGTTATGTTAATTATTATGCCCGTGAAGGTTCCAAGATCAATGCAAACGGTGTAGTATACGGCATCAGCAGTTCCAAAAAAACAGAAGGCACGACAGAATTAAGTAACGAAGAACTTTCCAGCATCCGAAGCCAGCTCCAGAGCTTTTCAAAAGGTTTCAATACCAGCAAATTTAACACTACCTACAGTTTTAAGTACAATCTGGAAGGCAGCATTCTTCAATATGCAGGTGTTACCGGAGGAACTTCTTCATCAGATTCTTCCGATTCCACACCCAGTGTGGTGACTTATGGTAATCAGACCCTAAGTAAAGCAGAACAGGACGGCATCGTTCTTTACTCTATGGACGGATATGAGAACAAGTCTGTATCCTCACTGAGCACCGAAGATTTCGACCAGAATGCATACCATGAAACAGACTTAAAGACGCAGAGTTCAGTATCAGCCGGTGACAGCTTGTATACACTGATTTCTGATGAAAACTGGAGTCTTATGATTCCGCTCAGTGCCAAACAGGCCGCAAAACTTGCCGACCGCAGTACTGTGCGTGTAAAATTTCTGAAAGACGATATGACACAAACCGGCGATTTCAGCATTGTCGAAATTGACGGTTCCAAATACGGTAAGATTGATTTTAACAAAGGTGTAATCCGTTATGCAGCAGACCGTTTTCTGGAAATAGAGCTGGTTACCAATACTGTGACCGGTCTTAAGATTCCACTTTCCTCCATTGTGACCAAGGAATTTTATCTGATTCCTTCCAAATATTCAACAAAAAACGAAGACAGTCAGGATATCGGTTTCATGGTGCAGGGCAAAGATAATAAAGACAGTCTTTCCTTTGTCAAGGCTTCCATCTATGCCAGCATTGAGGAAGACACTGCTGATAATGCGGACAAACCTGAAGACCAGAAATCATATATTTATTATGTAGATAAGAAGTCATTTGCCGAGGGTGATGTAATCGTCAGCCAGAAGGACCAGAGTAAATACGTTGTAAGTGATGTAGGTGTACTCGAAGGTGTTTATTGCATTAATCAGGGATATTCGGTATTCCGCCGGATTGAAATTCTTGATCAGAACGAAGAATATGCCATTGCATCCAAATCCACCTCATACGGTCTTTCCCGTTATGACCATATCGTCCGGAATGCAGACAAAGTAAATGAAGAAGAGATTTTATACTAGATATATACAAATCAGGAGGCTTAATCTATTATGGTAGCAGAAAATCTTGAACAGGTAAGAAAAAACATTGAACTTGCATGCAAAGAAGCAGGACGTGATCCGAAAGAGGTTACATTGATCTCTGTCAGCAAAACCAAGCCTGTGTCTATGCTTCAGGAAGCATATGATGCCGGTTCCAGGGATTTCGGAGAAAACAAAGTACAGGAGATCATGGATAAGGTACCGCAGCTTCCGTCTGATATCCGCTGGCACATGATCGGACATCTGCAACGCAACAAAGTCAAATATATTGTAGATAAAGTGGCTCTTATCCATTCCGTAGATTCTCTGCGTCTTGCAGAAACGATCGAGCATGAAGCAGCCAAACATAATGTTACTGTTCCGGTTCTTATTGAGGTGAATGTAGCACAGGAGGAGAGTAAATTCGGTCTGAAAACCGAAGAAGTTCTTTCTCTCGTGGAATCTGTCGCAGCCTTTCCGCATATACATATAGAAGGGCTTATGACGATTGCTCCATATGTAGAAGATCCGGAAGAGAACCGCGGCATTTTCCGTCAATTAAAGAAATTAAGTGTTGACATTGCTGCCAAAAACATTAATAATGTTAATATGAGTGTTTTGAGCATGGGTATGACCGGAGATTATCAGGTAGCCGTGCAGGAAGGCGCTACAATGGTTCGCGTCGGAACCGGAATTTTCGGTGAAAGAAATTATGCAGTCTGACGCGCAGAACAATAAGATTGGAGATTAAAATGAGTGTTTTAGATAAACTTTTAGATGCTGTAAAACTGAATGATGACTACGATGAGGATGATTATTTAGATGATGATCTCCTTGACGGTGATGACGATGATTTTCTCGATGAAGATCGGGAAGACAAGCCAGTCAAGAAGTTCTTCCAGAAATTCTCCAAAAAGTCCGAAGAGGATGACTTTGATGATTTCGATGATGAACCGGAGACTCCTGTTTCCAAACAGTCCGCATCCAAATCCATCTCTGTTCCGAAGACAACTTTCAAGCAGGACAAGCCTGCACGTACTTCTTCAAAAATCACACCTATGAGAAGCAGCCGCAAAGGTTCACAGGCAACTAACATGGAAGTCTGTGTTATTCGCCCAACCTCTATGGAAGATACACGTGAAATTGCAGATACACTTGTTGATAACTCTACCGTAATCCTGAATCTTGAGGGAATCGATATGGAACTTGCACAGCGTATCATCGACTTTACTTCAGGAGCATGTTATTCTCTGGGTGGAACTCTTCAGAAAGTATCCAGTTATATCTTTATTCTTGGACCATATAACGTAGATATTACGGGAGACCTTCAGAATATTCTCGGTGGTAATTCCATTCCGTCCGTAAGAGCAGGATACTAAGATCAATGAACAAAGACGAATTCTTTATCAAGAGGATCCGGGAACTGGCAAATCTCTCTTATCAGAGAGATATTGTCACCTTTTCGGATTTTCTTAATTTAAACGAACAAAATATTGTAAATGAACAAAAGAATCAGATGCCGGGCGTAATCACAGAATGCTCAGGCGGTTATGAGCAAGCAGAGCGTCAGATGGTGGCATTTCATCCTGATGCTCTTTTGTTTCCGTGGGAATACCCGATCACATGTCTAAAAATCGAACCTCTGGCAGCCAAATTTTCTGAATCACTGACACATCGTGACTTTCTGGGAGCTGTCCTCAATCTCGGTATTGAGCGTTCCGTGATCGGGGATATCCTTGTGCAGGAACACACGGCCTGGATATTCTGCCACAATAAAATTTCGGATTATATTATTGAAAATCTCACCCGGGTACGTCATACCACTATGAAAATTTCCAGAGTTGACAATCCGGAGTACTTCCCGACGCCGCAGTTTGAAACGATTAGCGGTACATGTGCATCTGTTCGTCTGGACAGTCTGATCGGGCTTGCTTTTCAGAGTTCCCGCAGCAGCATGGTTTCCTTCATTGAAGGTGGTCAGGTCTTCGTAAACGGCAAACTGATCACTTCTAATGGATATGAACCCAAAGACGGTGATATTATTTCCGTCCGCAGCAAGGGACGTTTTCGCTATGAGGGGGTTTTCGGTCAGACGAAAAAAGGTCGCTACAGCATAAAATTATCACGCTACAAATAGATGAGGAGGACCATATTATGAAAACAGAACCATTACAGGTAAAGCGCAGCGGTGATTTTTATTATCCGATATATTTCGAAGAGGGATTTGATTCCCTTGCAGACGCCATCCGTACAGAAGGGCTAGACAGTCGCAAAATGTGTATTGTTTCCGATACCAACGTTGCACCCTTGTACGCAGATTCTCTGAAATCTGCCCTTTCTTCTGTTGCCTCGTCTATTTCCCTTTTTGTTTTTGAAGCAGGCGAAAAAAGCAAGCATCTTCATACCGTACAGAATCTGTACGAAAAACTGATTGAATCTGAGCTGGATCGTAAAAGTCTGATTGTTGCACTTGGAGGCGGTGTCGTTGGTGACCTCGCAGGATTCAGTGCAGCAACTTACCTTCGCGGAATCGATTTTATTCAGGTACCAACCACACTTCTCGCTCAGGTGGACAGTAGTGTCGGAGGCAAAACCGGTGTAGATTTTAACCAGTACAAAAATATGGTCGGAGCATTTCATCAGCCACGTCTTGTCTATATGAATCTTCAGACACTGAAAAGCCTTCCTGATACGCAGTTTGCATGCGGAATGGGTGAAGTCTTAAAAACCGGGCTGATCTGTGATGGTGATTTTTATCACTTTGTGTGTGAGCATCAAAAGACCATTCAGAATCTTGATCCGGAACTTCTTGCCCAGATGATCCGGCGTTGCTGTGAGATCAAAGCCGGCGTCGTAGAACGTGATCCGAAAGAGCAGGGTGAGCGTGCTCTTTTAAACCTTGGGCATACTATCGGACATGCTGTCGAAAAACTGATGGATTTTCAGCTTCTTCACGGACAGTGTGTTGCAATCGGTCTTGTTGCCGCAGCTTTCATCTCTATGAAGCGTGGCCTTCTTACCGAAAACGAGTATCAGCAGATCAGAACCGGCTGTGAACTTTATCGTCTTCCGGCTCATGTAAATGGTCTGGATCCGCAAAAGGTGCTTGCCGCTACCAAAAAAGACAAAAAGATGGAACAGGGCACCATCAAATTCATTCTGATGAACGGCATCGGCAAAAGCTTTATTGACCGCACCGTGACAGATGAAGAACTTCTTTCCGGTATTCAGGAGATTCTTCAATGAAAAAAACATCCCAACAGAACAGCCAGATCTGGTATATGCTACTCTGGTTCGGAGGAATTACCATTCTGACTCTCATTGATCAGCTTACCAAACATCTGGCAGTAAAATATCTGAAGGAGACATCCGGAATCATACTGATTCCGGACGTTCTTGAATTTCAGTACGTAGAAAACCGCGGCATGGCTTTTGGATTGCTTCAGGGGCGCCAGATCCTGTTTTTAATCCTTTGCGTTGCCTTCTGCGCAGGAATTCTCTATTTATATGCCAGAATCCCTAAAACCGGCTATTACGCGCCTCTGAGCATCATTGGCGGAATTCTTTTCAGCGGCGCACTCGGCAATTTTATTGACCGCGCATTTTACGGTTATGTCACAGACTTTATTTATTTTTCTCTGATTGATTTTCCGGTATTCAATATTGCCGATATCTACGTTGTCTGTGGCGGCATTCTGCTGGCGGTGCTTGTTATTTTCCACTACAAAGATGAAGATTTTTATTTTATTAATCATAAAGGATAACACATGGAAACATTAGAATTTAACGTAGATGCATCCGCAAACAATATACGGATCGACCGTTATCTTGCGGATCAGTGCCCGGAGCATTCCCGTTCTTATATTCAGAAACTTCTCAAAGAAGAACAGGTGCTCGTAAATGGCCGCGTCATCAAAGCCAATTATAAGACTCAGTCCGGAGATTATATTGAGTTTCATATCCCTGATCCGGAAGTTCTGGATATCCTCCCCGAAAATATTCCTCTGGATATTCTGTATGAAGATGACTATGTACTTGTCGTAAACAAACCAAAAGACATGGTCGTACATCCCAGTGCCGGACATACTTCCGGCACACTTGTCAATGCCGTTATGGCACACTGTGGAGAGCATTTATCCGGTATTAACGGAGTGCTTCGCCCAGGTATTGTACACCGAATTGACAAAGATACCACCGGTGCGCTTCTGATCTGCAAAGATGATGTCGTACACCGTGACCTTGCCGAACAGCTCAAAGAACACAGCATCAAACGCCGTTATCGCGCGGTTGTGCAGGGAAACCTCAAAGAAGATGAAGGAACTGTCAATGCACCTGTCGGCCGTCATCCTACAGACCGCAAAAAAATGGCAATCAACCATAAAAACGGCAAAGAGGCAGTCACACATTATAAAGTACTTGAGCGTTTTGGACAGGCAACTTATATTGAATGCCGTCTGGAAACAGGTCGTACACACCAGATCCGTGTTCATATGGCAAGCCTCGGACATCCGCTTCTCGGAGATACTGTATATGGTTCTTCCAAAAATCCTTATCACCTTCAGGGCCAGGCATTACATGCAATGATTCTTGGTTTTGTTCATCCGATAACGGGAGAATATCTGGAGTTCGAAGCTCCTTTGCCTGAATATTTTTCAAAACTTTTAGAAAAATTGAGAAAATAGTTGGATTTTCTTTGTATATATTGTATAATGTCAATATGATTTTTGCAGAAGGGAGTGTCTATTATGAACAATACTAGTTCAATTATTACAATCGGTCGTGAATATGGAAGTGGTGGCAGACAGATTGGAAAGGAGATTGCCAATTATTTCGGCATTAAATATTATGATAAAGAACTGTTGGAGCATGCAGCAAATGACAGCGGTATCTGTAAAGAGCTTTTTGAACATCACGACGAGAAACCAACAAACAGTTTTCTTTATTCGCTCGTGATGGACACCTATTCATTTGGTTATTCCTCCGCAGGTTTTTCAGATATGCCTATGAATCACAAGATTTTCCTTGCACAGTTTGATGCTATCAAAAAACTTGCAGGAGAAGGTCCGTGTGTAATGGTCGGCCGTTGTGCTGATTATGCTCTTGCTGACTGTAAAGACTGTTTCAGTGTTTTCGTACACGCAGATTTTGACTGGCGAATCAACCGGATTGCCGCCAAATACAATAAAACACCTAAGGAAGCACGCGATATCATCACCAAAACCGATAAGAGCAGAGCAAGTTATTATAATTATTACACGAATAAAAAATGGGGATCTGCCAAGAGCTACAACCTCTGCATTGACAGCAGCAAGTACGGAATCGACAATACCGTCAAAGCGATTGTCGAATCTATTAAAATTTTTGATTCAACAAAAGCATCTCGTTAAAGCTACATATTCTTGAATTTACAGTTCCGATTCATCAAACTGCATCTGGCAGGATTACTGAGTCGGAGCTTTTTTTCTTTGTCCAAACATGCTATAATAGATGTATTGTCTGAAATATTTAAGTTTAAATAAAAATAATCGGAGGAATATTTATGCGTCTGGTCATTCAGCGTGTACTTCATGCGGAGGTACAGGTAGATGGAAATACAATCGGAAAAATAGGGAAGGGACTTCTTGTTTTTGTCGGAGCCGGTCAGGACGATACAAAGGAAATTGCAGATAAATATCTTCACAAACTTCTCGGTCTTCGCATTTTTGAAGATGAAAATGGTAAAACCAATTTATCATTGAAAGATGTAGATGGTGAATTGCTAATCGTGTCGCAGTTTACCCTATATGCAAACTGTAAGAAAGGAAATCGCCCGAGCTTTATCGAAGCCGGAGAACCACATATGGCGGAAGCTTTGTATGAATATATGATCGATGAAGCAAAGAAATCTGTTCCGGTTGTTGAGCACGGCGAATTTGGTGCAGACATGAAAGTTTCCCTGCTTAACGACGGACCGTTTACAGTCATTTTAGATGAAAAGATTTTATAATAACGAGGAATAGAAGATTTTATGAATACAATAGATCTATACGACAAACCCGAGTTTTTCAAATAGATGTATAAGGAGTTTTTATTATGCCCGTAAATACCTCAAGAACCACTTACCGTGAACATACCGATACCGAAAACATCTTAAAGCTTCGGCAGGTTCTTTCGACGCTACCTGCGTTTTGCAAAGATTATTTTCGTGCCATTGATTCTACGACAACCACAAAGACACGAATTTCTTATGCATACGACATACGAATTTTTTTTCAGTTTCTTCTTGATGAAAATCCGGCATTCAAAAATTATGCAATGACTGATTTTTCTGTGGATGTCCTGGATCAGATCAAAGCCGTCGATCTTGAAGAATACATGGAATATCTCAAGGTATACCAGAACGGTGACAAAACCGAAACCAACGGTGAGCGTGGATTAAAACGCAAAATTTCTGCTCTGCGCAGTTTTTATGCTTATTACTATAAACGTGAAATGATCCACACAAACCCGACTGTCCTGATTGATGTCCCGAAAATCCATGACAAAAGCATTATCCGCCTGGACACAGATGAAGTTGCGTTGCTTTTGGACTATATCGAGCACTGCGGAGATAGCCTGACCGGTCAAAAACGTGTATATTACGAAAAAACAAAGGAACGTGACCTGGCAATTGTCACGCTTCTTCTCGGCACCGGAATCCGTGTATCTGAATGCGTCGGTCTTGATATTGAAGATGTAGATTTTAAAAATAATGGAATTAAAGTCACCCGAAAAGGTGGCAACGAAATGGTTGTTTATTTTGGTGAAGAAGTTGAAAAAGCTCTGAAACGCTATCTGGAGGTACGTGCAGGCATCACTCCTCTTGCCGGTCATGAACATGCTCTCTTCTACTCTGCCCAGCGTAAACGTATGGGAGTGCAGGCAGTCGAAAACATGGTCAAAAAGTACTCCCGCCAGATCACAACTACCAAAAAAATAACGCCCCATAAACTCCGCAGTACATATGGCACAGCCCTGTATCAGGAAACCGGCGATATTTACCTTGTAGCGGACGTTCTGGGGCATAAGGATGTCAATACTACCAAGAAGCACTACGCAGCCTTAGACGATGCCAGACGGCGTCAGGCAGCCACAGCAGTCAGACTTCGCGAAGACTAAAGATGAAGTACCTCGATCAGAAAAATCCAGCTCAGTCCATAGTAGGAAATAACCGCAACCAGGTCATTTACTGTGGTGATCAACGGTCCGGATGCAACTGCCGGATCGATATGGATCTTTTTGAAAAACAGAGGAATACAGGTTCCCACCGCACTTGATATCAGCATTGCCAGAAGCAGGGAAAAACCAATACAGCCAGATACCGCATATGCAAATACCAGCGTTTTTCCCTTAAACAGCCAGATATACAGACCAATCAGTACGAAAGATAAAACACCAAGTACCCCACCGTTACAGAGGCCAATTTTCATCTCTTTCAGTACAAGTTCCAGTTTCTGTCTGCCGGTAAGTGATTCATCCATAAGGACACGGATTGTGACAGCCAGAGACTGTGTGCCGACATTTCCTGCCATATCAAGAATCAGTGACTGGAAGCACATGATAATCGGCAGATTTGTAACAACTTTTTCGAATATCCCAACAACAGAAGAAACTGCCATACCCAATCCCAAAAGAATGATCAGCCAAGGCATTCTTTTTTTCATACTTTCTTTCAATGGTTCCTGCAGATCTTCCTCCGCAGTCAGACCAGCCAGCTTCGCATAGTCCTCTCCCATTTCATCATCAACAAGATCTACGATATTCGCCGAAGTAATAACGCCCAGAAGACGGTTATCATTATCCAGCACCGGAATAGAATCCTCGGAATAATCTTTCAGATTTTCGATACAGTCATCAATCAGTTCCGTTCCATAAACATATGGATAAGAAGTAACGATCAGTTCCTCCAACGGATGATTCTGTCTCGCGATAATGAGATCCTTAAGATCAATTGCTCCATAAAATTCTTCAGCATCATTGATTACAAAAATCGTTGAGATATTATCATTCTCTGCCGCCTGTGTGACCAGCTGACTCATTGCCTCTTTGACACTGATGTTTTCATGTATCACAATATAATTCGTTGTCATACGACTACCGATCTCATCGTCATCAAATGACGTGATCAGTTCAATATCGTGTCTTACTTTATCATCAAGAAGCTCAATTAAAATCTTTCTTTTGGAGCGTTCAAACTGCTGAAGTACATCTGCCAGTACATTTGTTTCCATCTTTGACAGTATTGCTGCAGCTTTTTTTACCTCCATTTCTTCCAGATACTTTACTACGGTATCTTCATCCGTATACTCAAAAATATCGGACAGCATATCCATATCCAGTACACGATAGAGCTTACAGCGTTCTACTACAGACAGTTCTTCCAGAACATCTGCAAGATCATTTTCGTGGAAATCCTGAAGTCTCTTTGCCAGAACTGCCGGAGAAACATTGCTTCTCACAACATTCAGGATTTCTTTTCCATAATCCTGTACTCTTTTTTCCATTCTGTATTTCCTCCTTTTCTCCCATAATAATCGTACAAAAAGGCATAACCATAGAAGCTGCCATCAATAAACATGGCAACACAAAAAAAGCATGTCTTTCTGCAAAACATGTCAAATATCTGATTTGAACTTAATTGTGTTCAGGGATTTTTACAGAACAGAAAATTATCTGGAAATGAAAAAGAGAATAATAGCCAAATTAAAACAGAATGTAGTAACTGTACTCACAGACTGCTTTTAATTTCTGTCCTGTGTAACTACTTCGCCCGTGAGAATCACAATTATCCATTCTGTTCACCTGCCTTTACTTTAAAATTATTTTTTGACGTACACATTATAACGTATGCCTTCTTAAAAGTCAACGCTTTATCAACCATATAATTTGCACGATATAATTGCACAAAAAGAGGATCCTGTCCCCCAACAGAATCCTCTCTGATTTCCCCATCATATGTACCTTATATGGTTTAAAAAGACTAATCCCGAATTTCTTTTTTACGGTTTATAATGCTGTAATAATCTTGTCCTGTAAGGAAGCAGGAACTTCTTCTTTGTCAAGAGACATACTTACAACAAATTTTACATTGAACTTCTCGCCAACTGCATTTAACTGCTCTAATGCATTCGTAACATCCTGTCCCTCAAGTTTCGCTGTTGTCAGAAAACTGTCAAGATAAATCTGCTCAAGATCATGATCCTGAGAAATAATACCACAAACAAATCCTACAAACTCGTCTGCATTCTTAATCGGATATCCGGATACATCGATCAGACGAACTTTATTATTTAATTCATACATATGTTTTGCACTTTTATCTAAGTAAACAATGCTGCCATTGGCTTCTTTAATTGCGCCGTTCACTTTGTCTAACAGTACTTTTGTTTTGCCCTTACCTTTCTTACCTACGATCAGTTCAACCATCCTGTTTTCCTCCTTAGACACAATATAATATTAATTTTGAACAAAAACGATAATTAATATGTTTGTATTATAGTGCATTTTATCTTAAATTTCAATAGATAAATGTAACTTTTTGTGAAATTTTAAGCCTTTACTGTAAACAGTTGAACAGCAAAGGCTTTTGTCTATTATATCTACTGATTAATTTTTTCAAGAAGTGATGTCATCTGCTGATAAAGAAGCTCCTTGCTTGATGCTCCCATAACAATCGAAATATATGGAGAACCATAGGAATTCTGGCTGAGTAATGCCAGGCAGTTACCCGCACTGTTTGTCGTACCGGTCTTTCCTCCAAGAATGGTAACACCTTTCGGCACATTTGCCTCACCTGTCAGATAATGGTCCGTTGCAGTCAGCGCCACACTGTCCTCTGATCCGTCACTGTGTGTAAATGTAACTGTATAACTCGGCATCTGTGTAATCTCTGTAAATTCCGGATAATTCAATGCCTCTTTCAACATCAGATAAATATCATATGGTGTTGTATAATGGTTTTCATCCTGCAGCCCATGTGGATTCGTAAAATGAGTTCCTGTACATCCCAGCTGGGCAGCATACTCATTCATCATGGAAACAAAATTCTCTGTCGTGCCGCCTACGTGTGTCGCAATCGCAGATGCAGCATCATTTCCGGAATAAACAAGAAGACAATGTACCAGCTGATCCATTGTCACCTGATCACCTTCCTGAAATCCTACTACCTGAGAACCCTCCTCTAATGTAATGTTTTCCTGTGAAATTGTCACTACATCATCCATGTTGCTGTTCTTAAACGCAAGGAGTGCTGTGATGATTTTTGTGATGCTAGCCGGATATACACGCTCATATGCATTTTGGGCAAATAACACGGATTTATCTTTCAGATCCAGCAAAACGCCCTCCTGTCCATCTTCCAGCGATACAGAATCCATTGGCTGATCCCCGTCTACCACACAGAGATCCGCCGCAAATGCTGATGCTCTCTGACTGGTTCCTACAAGACTCTGATGCTGAAATTCTCTGGTAATGTCATATGCCTGCGCCGGAGTGGAAATACTGCCTCCCCTGAGGACATAAAAGCCACCGAATGTACCGGCAAAAACAACTATCAGAAAAAGTATCAGTATAACCGTACTTTTTATACGTTTCCGGCGCATTTTGTGCATTCTCGGAGTTCTTCTCGGGTTTCTGCGCTCCTGCAGACGTGCCGTTTCAGGAGCTTTTCTGGTCAATTGTTCCGGTCTTGCTGTTTTGCGTCCCTGTCCAGCTGCATTTCTTTTTTGCTGTCTTTCTGTCATAAATAATCCTCTTTCTTATCAATCGTGCTCTTGCGGATCTCTTTATTATAGGCACTGCTCTGAAGTCCTACATTCAATACAAGTCCCATACCAATATAAAGACTTACAAGAGATGTAAGTCCATAACTGACAAAAGGAAGCGGTGTACCGGTATTTGGTGCAATTCCTGTCGCTACACAGATATTCAGAAAACTCTGAAGCGATACAATACTCGCCATACCACAGCATATGATCCGACCCGACAGGTCTTTTGCCCTGAGACTCATCCGAATACATTCTACCGAAATTGCCAGCAGCAAAAGGACGATTGCACAGCATCCCATAAAACCATATTCCTCACCGGCCACAGCGAAAATAAAGTCTGTCTGATTCTCTGATACGAAGTTACCTTCATTTACAGAAGCCACTTCTTTATCTCCGGAAAGTTTTTTGCCGATCAGTTCACCCGAAGCAATTGCTGTCTTGGAGTTATTCTGCTGTTCAATATCGTCGCCGTATTCTTCATTCTCCGGATAAAGAAAAGCCATAATACGCTTTCTCTGATAATCTTTGATCAGATTCTGATCCGGCTGAACAACAATTGATAAAAATATAATAGAAAGCGGAATTATGATCAGAAACATTCCGCCAATGATCTTATAACTCAATCCCGCAATATAAATTAAAATACAAAATACTGCAAGCATCATCAATGTATTTTTCATGTCCGGCTGCTCATAAATCAGAATCAACGGAATTGCCAGAAGAATTACAGATTTTGCCAGTGTCCGAACTGTATTCAGGTCTTCCTCATGATCCATAAAGAATCGTGCAAAAAACAATATGAGTATGATCTTCGACAGCTCTGTCGGCTGAAATCGAATAAAACCAAAATCAATCCATCTTGCCGCACCATTTGCTGAGTCACCAAACAGACGCACGATCAGAAGCAGAACAATATTGATGCCATACATAATCCACTGAAAGTTCGAAATCCATGAATAATCCATCAACGAAAGGATTATCATAATGATCAAACCGATAATAACCCCGGCAAGCTGCTTGGACCTCAGATCCTCCCTTGCGCTTCCTACCAGAATAATACCAAACGTACTGATTGCAAGCAAAAATATTACCAGTCTGAAATTATAAAATCTTAATTTATATTGTTTTATCATTTTCCTGTATTCCTTTATTTTCAGACCGCACCGGTATCTTTGCATGAATGATCGGCGGTTCCTGCGTAATACAGATATTAACGCCTTTCTCATCCACCGGAATATATTTTTTTACGGTACGGATCAAATCGTTTTTCAGCATATTTATCATTTGTGGAGAGCAGTCAAGCCGTTCCGACACAAGAAGAAGTGTCATCCTCTTTCTTGCGTATTCTGCCGAGCGGCCCTTTATCTTATTGAAAGATTTCACAGGGAACCCCCTCCTTTAACAAAACTTTACGGAAACAGAACCGGCTGTCTATTTATGAAAGATTTCACTTAACCTCCTGAACATGCCTTTTTTCTGTTTCAATTCTGCAAATGGAACTTCCTCCCCCAGAAGTCTTCGGCAGATATTCTTATATTCCTCTTCCGCCTGAGAATTCTGGCCGGACAGTGGCTCTCCCTGATTGGATGCCACAACGATCTGCTCATCATCAAGAATAGTTCCGATCAGATCCACAGCAAGAATCTCTGTTACATCATCCACAGACATCATATCTCCTCTGGCAATCATATCCGGTCTTAAACGATTTATGATCAGATGGATATCCCGAAGGTCTGATGCTTCCAGAAGTCCGATAATACGGTCTGCATCGCGAATTGCAGACACTTCCGGAGTGGTCACTACAATTGCCTTATCAGCTCCCGCAATCGCATTTCGAAATCCCTGTTCAATCCCTGCCGGGCAATCCAGAAGAACATAATCAAATTCTTCCCTGAGTTCATCTGTCAGTTTGATCATCTGCTCCGGAGAAACAGCAGACTTGTCCTTCGTCTGCGCTGACGGAAGTAAGAACAGATCCGGATAACGCCGGTCTTTGATCAATGCCTGTTTCAGCCTGCAGCTTCCGTTGATCACATCTACCAGATTATATACAATCCTGTTTTCCAGACCAAGAATAACGTCAAGATTACGAAGTCCGATATCGGTATCTACTACGACTGTTTTTTTGTTCAGCATGGCAAGCCCGGTTCCGAGATTCGCAACTGTTGTCGTTTTACCAACGCCACCCTTGCCAGATGTTACTACTATGACTTCTCCCATTTTTGTTCCCTCCTGAAAATATGTTCCAGACTTCTGGTATTCTCCTGTGTAGCTTTTTCTGCCATTTCCGGAAAGATCTTTTTCGGAAGACACATCAGTCATTTGATGTATTACTGGTATCACTGGAGGCATAGCCTGTCAGAATGGTATCTTCATCTGCCAGATTGTAAATATATTTTAATATATCATTTGCTGTCAGACATGCATTACCGGACGAATAGCCGTTCGCAATTCTGACTGCAATAGAATATTCCGGTTCATTTGATTCGGATGATGTAGTATATCCGATAAAAAGGCCATGATTCGGATGGTAAATATCAAGCTCTGCCGTACCTGTCTTACCGGATAATGTCACTCCGAGTCCGTTAAACTGCTCATGAGTTTCTACTACTCGACGCATACCGTCATGAATATCTTCCCATACATTACCAGGAACATCACTCATCTCATTTGCAACTGATGGCGCATATTCTTCAATCGTTTTGCCCTGTGCATCAGTCACCTTATCAAGCAGTGACAGGTCATAAACTGTACCGGAAGTGGCAAGTGCTGTCGCATAACGGGCAAGCTGTGTCGTTGTAAACAGATGGTTACCCTGTCCAATATAAGACGGTACCGCCTTACTGTCTGAAACATGCGGTGATGCCTCAGAAATCTCGATTCCGGTCTTTTTGTCCAGATAAAACTCCGATGCATATTTCTGAAGTTTTGTCAGACTTAAGTTCTCAGAAAAATCTCCGTCTGAATTCTTGCCTGCAAGAAAGCCGACCATATTAAAGAAATAGTTACAGGACTGTTCGATTGCCCCTCTGATATCAAGCGATCCATGACCCTGCTTATTCCAGCACCAGATAGATGGTGTTACCAGATCAAATTCACCGGTACAGTCAAAATAAGTACCATCGTCAATGACACCTTCCATCATACCGGTAACTGCAGACAGAAGCTTCAATGTAGAACCAGGTGCTGTTGTCTGCTGTGTTGCCTTATTGAAAAACGGGCTGGACTGATCCAGTGCAAGTTTCGTGTAATAAGACGTATCCATATTATTACTGAGACGGTTGTTGTCATATCCCGGATAGGAAACGCATGCCAGTACCTTACCCGTCTTTGCATCTGTGACTACCGCAGATGCAGAACACGGAGTCAGTGCAAGCTGTGCAGGTTCAATCTCAAGATCAGAAATCTTATTGATCATAAAATCATATGATGACATCGCACCAGATGCCAGATTTTCATAGCAGTTGTCTTCTTTTGACAGAATGCCCTGTTCATACAGCACCAGACAGATCTGCTGCCCGGAGATCTGATCATTCATAAGCAGATATTTATACAGAAGTTTTGAAAATCCGGTATCCGTCTTCAGATAATCTATCACATAATCCGTCAGTGCCTGATAAATTTCCTGTGAATCCAGATATTCTCCTTTTGGAGAAATTACCGAAATATTGATCCAGTTCTGGCTCGCTGCATAATTCAGATAATCCTTCAGGCTGATACTCTGGTCATTCACCCATGCCTGATACGTCGCATCAGAAGTATCTACTGCATTTTTGTCAATGACACCAAGTGTATCTCTCAGAACTGTATCACAGATATAACTTAAATATTCCTGTACTTCTTTACTTTCATCTTTATAGGCTGCCGGATTTGAACTTGTCAGCCTGTTAGTTATTGTATCAAAAACTTCCTGCTGCTTTTGTTGAAATTTGGCATAAAGATTTTTTTCTGTATCGGAAGCCTTCTCGTCACTGAATTTATCAATATCGATTACGCTGTTTGAAATCAGTGCATTGTAAACATCATAAATCGGAATGATGATCCGGCTGGCATCATTTTCACCTTCATAATCATATTCTTTGACTGCCTCGATCTTGTTCAGAAGGATACCTGCCACACGCTGTTTCAGAATCTGATAAATTGCACTCTGCCAGTCAGAATCCACGGAAAGATAGACATCATTTCCGGCAACAGGTTCTACGGTTGTAGCATTGTCAATCTTAAGTACTTTACCGAGGTTGTCGACTGTAACTGTTTCCTGACCGTCTTTGCCCTGCAGCTGAAGTTCCATATACTGTTCGATGCCAGCTTTACCAATGATCGCATCATTGGAATAATCTGTATTTTGTTTTTTGAGGCTTTCCAGCTCTTCTGATGATGCACGTCCGGTATAACCAAGAAGAGGTCCCATACTGTCATCATCTACATACTGACGGACAGAATCTTCCAGCACATCAATACCCTGTAATTCATTCTGATTTTCCATTACAGCAGCAACTGTACTTTCACTGACATTGGTCGCGATCGTAACTGCCATATATTTCTGAAAACTGTTTGTGCTGAGCTCATAACGCATGATAGCAATATTCAGGATTTCCTGCTTCGTAAGTTCTTTCGGAAGACCATATTGCTCCAGTTCTGCATCCGTATAAGCATTATCTCCGTAAAGAACGATAGAAAAGCCCTTACTTCCGGTAAGGTAATTCATCATCTCATCTGCCGTGGCATTTGCCTCATCTTCCGTCAGATCATCGATCAATGCGTGACCATAAATATCCGCCCGGAATCGGTTCAGAGTAAATCCCTCATCTACGTCAAAACTGTAATTTCCTTCTTTATCCAGCTTGATATGGAAGGAATTAGACAGCGAATCTCCGTTGGATGCAAGAATTTTCAATACTTTATATGCAACCCCGTTCAGTGTAAGGTTTTTTTCCCTTGTTGTATCATACGTTCCGTTGTCCTCAAATGTAAGAGAATACGACAGGACATTTGACGCGATCAGCTTATTGTTTTTGTCATAAATATTTCCACGGGTGCTCTTAAGCACACGCGTCTTGGTCGTTCTTGTCTGAAACTCATTGATGTAGTTTTCTCCCTGAATGATCTGGAGATTAAATAACTGTCTGATCAGTACAAATGCCATAAGAAAAAACACAAGAAGAAGTACAGATGTTCTCTTTAACTGAATTTTTTTGAATAGTTTTTTTATTTTAGTACCCAAATAGACTCACTTTCTTTCCTTGTTGCGCTCATGAAATGATAGTTAATATAGTGAAAGATCCGATACACGATCACAGTAAGGAACACTGTGTAAAAAACCTCCGGAACAATGATTCTTGTAAAATATGTACCCAGCCCCAGTCTTCCACGAAGCAGAAACTGCAGTCCATATACAGCAAGATTATAGAATGTATCCATGATCACTGTCAGCACGATCGGCACTTTAATGTCGTCATCATAATAAATACGAAATGTGTAACCGCTGAAAAAGCCGACATACATATAGATCAGTGCATAGAAACCAAATACAGAGCCATAAAACAGATCTATCAGAAAACCGCTGAAAAAGCCTGTCCACAAACCCACTTTACGTCCTCTCATAAGTCCCATGGAAACACAGAGAATCAGCAGCAGATTAGGTGTGATCGAACCAATAGAAATCAGATGCAGCACAGTCGACTGGATCAGAAAACAGACAACTGTCGTCAAAAGCAAAACAAACTTGCTTCTCATTACTGTTCTCCTTCCTCTATGGAATCCTGTTTATTTACGGTAATTACAAACACATCTTTGAGATGCTGAAAATCAACAGGTGTAACAAGTGTACCTGTCTTTGTCAGATTATTGGAATCCAGTGAGATCTCACTGACATATCCGATAAAAAGTCCCTCGACATACTTTTCGCTGATATTTGAAGTAACAATCCGTTCTCCTGCTGTTACTTTATCTTCTTTGTCATAGAGCTGTGTAAAACGCAGTTTACCCTCATCGATCAGTTCCAGATCACCTTCGACTACGCAGGTATCATCGGTACCGACAGTCATTGCGCTTACATTACTGCTGTCGTCAATGATCGAACGGACAGTTGCCCAGTTGCTGCCGACCTCCGTGACAATACCAACCAGACCTTTTCCGGCAATAACATTATTGTCTACACGTATTCCGTCTTTACTTCCTTTATTGATCATAAATGTATCATACCAGTTGCCCGGATCTTTCGAAATGATCCTTGCCGCAATTTTCGGATAATCGGAATACTCTTCATCCAGCTTATACAGTTCCTGAAGCCGTGTAAGCTCAGACTGATTCTGAATCAGAATATTATTCTGCTCTGTCAGTGTATCTACCGTATTCTGAAGTTCCTTATTTGCATCTACAAGATCCCGCTTGTCCTTAAATGCCCTGTTAAGATCAGTAAGCCATACACCAATCGTAGTGATACTCTTTTCGAAAGGAACTACAATTGCTCCGGCGGCCTCCTGAAACGGAGCTGCCGTAATACCGGATGCCAGTGTGGCAACAATCGTACTGCCACAGAAAAGCGTCATAATAACAAGCAGATGTTTACTTTTTAAATGTATACGAAACCGAAACTTTTTTTTCAGGTTTTTCATGTATCATACCCCTAAAAGATCATAATTTACGTTGTTTTACGGGCTGAGCCCACTTCATCATGTCACGGTCGCGGATGATTTTTTCCAATCCCGTGACCGTTGCTTTTTCGTAAAGATCTGAAAGCTTAAACGAAAAGCCGGTGTAACTTGCAAGATAATTATCTATGTATGGAATCTTTGTACTTCCTCCTGTAAGGAAAATCCCCTCGCGCGCAATGTGATAGGAAATCTGCGGAGGAATACGTTCAAGAAAAGTCTTCATCTCTGCCGCAATCTCATTGACGCAGTTCATGATCCCTGCATTGACCACATAGCCGGAGATTACTTCTTCTCTGGGAAGGCCGGATATTCCGTCGATACCAACGACTTTACGCGCATCCTTACGCTGATCATTCAGACGTCCCATCGCAAGTTTCAGACGTTTTCCTGTACGCGTACCGATCTGAAGATTGTAGCGCTTACGTATCTCATTGCAGATTGCCTCATTCATCTGCCTGCCACCGATCGGAATCTTCCTGGCAATGATGATCTTGCCGTCAGTAATAACCGAAAACTGCGTACTCTGTGCGCCGATATTAACAATCATGCTTCCCGCATTTTTATTAAGATCCACTCCCATGGCAATCGCATCTGCGATCGGTGCCTCTACCATATAGACTCTGTTCTGACGGAGCCAGTGTCCGTTTGCCACATGATAGTATGCTCTTTTTTCGATAGCCGTCATATCAAGCGGTACCGAAAAAAACATATCGGAACCGATACCGAGAAAACGGTCGATCTTTTTCATCATACTGTACAGTGCGATCTCCTGCAGTTCCAGATTGGCAATCATACCAAAAGCCATCGGCGAATTAACTACGATATCAGCAGGTGCTTTTTCAAACATATCGTATGCTTCATTGCCCACGGCGATAATCCTGCGGCCCTTTGATGCAAGCATGTTCTTTTCCATGTAACTTTTGTTTTTAAAAAAGGAATAGACTTTAATGCTGCTGCTTCCCAGATCTATTCCGTATGTTTTTCTTAAAAGCATAAAACAATCCCTTCATACCGGATATTCGTCCAACAGTCCCTGTTCTCTGAAGCTTACGTATCTCTGATCACCGATGATAATATGATCCAGCAGACAGATGCCAAGCATCTCACCCGCCTGACTGATTCTCTCTGTGATTTCTTTGTCGCATACACTGGGGGATGGATTTCCTCCCGGATGATTGTGAATCAGTATCAGGTTGACCGCATGATAACGCAGAGCTTCCAGAAAAACTTCTCTCGGAGTGATCAGCGTTGCATTGACGGTTCCCTTAGACAGCACCGTATCACCAAGCAGATGGTTCTGATTATCCAGCATCATGCAGATCATCACTTCCTGCTCCTGATGACGGAGCTGCTCCATATAATACGCAGCAATCGAATCCGGATTTTTGAAATCCAGCATAGGCCTCGCGGCCTCACTGGCAATCCGCTTCGACAGTTCCCCGATACATTTTAGCTGAACTGCCTTGACGGCACCTATTCCATGAATCCTGCGCAGTTCAGGAAGTGAACTGTGAATGATTCCCGGAAGTCCCGGATAAGAAGACTGCTCCATGTGTTTTAAAATATCATTTGCCAGAGTCAGTGAATTGCTTCCTCTGGTTCCTGTCCGGAGTATCACTGCCAGAAGCTCGCTGTCGCTTAAAGAACCCTCGCCTTCCCGTATACATTTCTCATAGGGTCTCTGTGATTCCGGCATTTCTTTGATCGTATGGTTCATTTGATTTACCTGCCGCTCTCTGTGACAGAATCTCAAAAGAATCAAAGATTATTCTAGCATAAAAAGAGGGAGATGTACACTCCCTCCTAAAAATTCTTAAATTTTTCACATATGAATTCAGCAGTTTTTATCCCGTCCATAGCCGCAGAAGTAATACCTCCCGCATATCCGGCACCTTCACCACAGGGGTAAATTCCCTCAATATTTGCACACCCCTGTCTGTCCCGCACAATACGCACAGGAGAAGACGTACGGCTTTCGATGCCGCTCAAAAGTGCATCCGGCCGGTCGAAACCTTTTATCTTTCTGCCAAATGCAGTCACACCTTCTTCAATGGAATCTCCTATTTCTTTCGGAAGAATCGAACGGACATCTGCAAGGACATATGCCCCTTTCATCTGTGGCACAACCTCGCCAAATTCCGTACTTTTCCTGTGTTCTTTAAAATCTTCGAAAAGCTGTACCGGGATTCTGCCTTTTCCAAGTTCCCATGCTGCCTTTTCCAGATTTCTCTGAAACGTAATGCCTCCAAGAACACCTTCCTCCGGAAAATCTTCCGGTGAAACAGTAACGATCAGCGCACTGTTGGCATTTTTGCTGTCACGTGCCTGATAGCTCATCCCGTTGACTGCAAGCATTCCTTCTTCTGAGGACGCATTGACTACATAACCTCCCGGACACATACAGAACGAATAGACACCTCTGCCATTCTCACAGGTATGTGTCACTTTATAGCTGGCTGCTCCCAGCGCTTCGTTTTCTTCTTCGCCATAAAGATCCATATTGATCATTTTCTGAGGATGCTCTATACGAAGTCCTACCGCAAAAGATTTCGGCTGCATAAAGATCCCGCGTCTGTGAATCATGGAAAAAGTATCGCGGGCACTGTGTCCAAGTGCAAGTACACAGACCTCCGCCGGTATTTTTTCTTTATCATTAATTTCCACAGCACAAAGCCGTCCTTTTTCCATACAAAGGTCTGTTACTTTTGATTCAAAACGGAATGCCCCGCCCATTTCTTCAATCTGATGGCGCATGGTCTCAACAATCCCGATCAGCACATCTGTTCCGAGGTGCGGTTTCTGCTGATATACGATTTCCTGCGGTGCTCCCGCCTCCACAAAGCGTTTCAGCACTTCATGATTACGTCCGTTCGGATCTTTTACCAGCGTATTCAGCTTTCCATCAGAAAACGTTCCTGCGCCGCCTTCTCCAAACTGTACATTGGACTCCGGATCAAGAATCCCGTCTTTCCAGAAACGATCAACCGTTTCCTTACGCTTCTGTGCCTCCTGTCCGCGTTCCAGTACCAGCGGACGATAACCGGCTCTCGCGAGATACCACGCACAAAAAAGGCCTGCCGGACCGCTTCCGACAACTACCGGAGGATTCTTCAGAACCTCCTCACCTGGTTTCGGAAAACAATATTCTTTTTTCTCAAAGAAAGTCACATTTTTATCTCTGTTTTTACGAAGCATTTTCTTTTCTGCCGGAGTACTCACATCTACTGTATAAACAAATTTTTTATCGTCTTTATGACGGGCATCCAGTGACTGACGTACGATTTCATAAGAAAAAGTATCTTCCCCGCATTTCAGAATTCTGGCTATTTTTTTTCGTAACTGCTCCTGCCTGTGATCGACAGGAAGTTTTAACTGTGTAATACGTATCATAACTTCTCCCTCGCACTGTGTAAGCCGGCTACCGCGCCGCTTGACCATGCCCACTGCAGATTATAGCCGCCACACGGGCCATCAATATCCAGAAGTTCTCCTGCCAGATACAGGCCTTTATGAATATGTGATTCAAGTGTTTCTGTATTTACCTGAGTTGTGTCGACACCGCCGGAGCAGACCTGGGCCTGTTCCAGTCCGGTGCTTTCTCTGACCGTCAGTCTGTATGAAGTCAGCGTCTGAATCAGATCCTTTTGTTTGCGGAAAGCACGGATCAGTTTATCCGGCAAGAGTCCTACAAGGAGTTCCGCTGCCGACTGATACGGACAAAGTTCTCGTCGTTTATCCAGCAGTTTTGTCAGTTCTTCCGTCGTATACTCCGGGAAAAAATCAACAGAAAGTTCTGCTATTTTGCCTTCTGCCAATGCACGGACTGCATATCTGCTTAGCTGAAAGACCGGAATTCCCGAAATGCCATAATCCGTAAGCTGAATTTCGCCCCGTTCTTTACAAAACGGCTTTCCATCCAGAAGCAGGGTCACTTCACCCTCCGTACGCACGCCTGCCCACGCAGAAAAAGCATTTCCCCTGCAGTGCAGTCCTGTAAGGGCCGGCAGCGGCTTGATGATACGGTGTCCGAGCTTCTCTGCAATCGCATATCCGCTTCCGTCAGAACCAGGGACCTGTGAAGCACTGGAACCATTCGCCAGTATTACCCTGTCACCTTCATAGGTCCATCCTTCGGTCTGCACTTTCCATCTGCCGTTTTGCTGATAAACATCCTTCACTTTTTCTCTTGTTTTAATTTTTACTTTCAGAGAGCGCGCTTTCAAAAGCATCAGTTCCGGAATGCATTTTGCCTGATTACTTCTGGGATAAATCCATCCATTACGGTCAGTAAAAGCCACACCCATCTGTCCAAAAAACTCCAGTGTATCTTCCATGGAAAACTGTTTTAAAACGTTTTGTACAATTTCCGGGTTTTCTCCACGAAAAATTTCCGGACGCATATCTTTATTGGTCAGATTACAGCGGCCGTTTCCGGTCACACAGATTTTACGGCCCGGATTTTCATTCTGTTCAAGAACAGTTACGGTTGCACCGTTCTGTGCCGCCACAATTGCCGCGGTAAGTCCTGATGCGCCGCCGCCAACAACGATCACCTGCGGATTTTCATTCATACTTTCTCCTTTTCCCTGTCAGGGAAGTGTTACAATCTTTGCATCAACAAGCTTCTGTAAAGACATCAGTACACCGAGTTTTGCATGCTCCCATGTCAGTCCGCCCTGGAAATAAACTGCATATGGCGGTTTGACCGGACCGTCTGCTGAAAGTTCAATAGAAGATCCCTGTACAAAAGCACCAGCTGCCATGATTACCTGACTGTCATATCCCGGCATATCCCACGGTTCCGGATCTACATAACTGTCTACCGGTGCTGCTGCCTGAATACCTTTGCAGAATGCAATCAGCCCTTCCGGTGTGCCCAAAGTCACTGCCTGAATGATATCCTGACGTGGTTCAGTTCCGTTCGGAACAACCGGGAAACCAAGTTTTTCATAAATATTTGCCGCAAACACAGCTCCCTTTAACGCACCCTTCGTCACCATTGGTGCAAGGAAAAATCCCTGATAGAAAGAGCGATTTACACCAAGAGATGCTCCGACTTCCATGCCAAGTCCAGGACAGGTCATACGTGTTGCTGCATTTTCCACGCATTCTTTTGTTCCTGCAATATAACCACCGATCGGTGCAAGTCCGCCACCCGGATTTTTGATCAGTGAACCAACGATCATGTCTGCACCTACATCACTCGGTTCTACTGTATCTACAAATTCTCCGTAGCAGTTGTCAACCATACAGATCACATCCGGCTTGATACTCTTGACAAAAGAGATCAGTTCTCCAATCTGTTTTACAGAATATGACGGTCTTGTCTGATAACCTTTTGAACGCTGAATTTCGACAAGTTTTGTTTTTTCATTGATAGCTGCACGAATCGCATCATAATCGAATGTTCCGTCTTCTTTCAGATCAACCTGTCTGTAGGTTACACCATATTCTGCAAGAGAACCTCTGGATGGACGGATTCCAATTACCTCTTCCAGAGTATCATATGGTTTTCCTGCCGGTGCAAGAAGTTCATCACCCGGACGAAGATTTCCAAAAAGTGCAATTGCAAGTGCATGTGTACCACAGGTAATCTGTGAACGGATCAGACAGGCTTCTGTATGGAAGGTGTCCGCATAGACTTTCTCCAGAGTATCTCTTCCAAAATCATCATATCCATAACCGGAAGAAGACTGAAAACACTCTGCGCTTACTTTATTTTTCTGCATTGCCATCAGCACTTTAAGCTGATTGTATTCTGCTGTTTTATCAAACTGCTCAAAACGTTCCTTCAGAGATTCTTCGATCTCTGCCCCAAAATTATATACCTGAGAAGAAATCCCAAGCTGTTCATAAAGTTCTTTCATACTAAACGATCTTCCTTTCCTCACAAATGTGTTTCATATATTTCAGGATTTCTTTTTCATCCCAGTCAAATTTCTCTTTATCTACCCAGATCACATCAGATTCTCTTCGAAACCAGGTAAGCTGCCGCTTCGCAAAATGTCTGGTGTCGCGTTTCAGAATGCGCACTGCTTCTTCCAACGGATATTCTCCTTCCAGATACGCAAGGATTTCCTTATAACCAAGTCCCTGCATGGAAACCATTCCACGATGGCAGCCTTCTCGCTTAAGCTCTTCGACTTCTTTTACCAGACCTTCTTCCAGCATCTGATCCACGCGCCTGTCAATTCTCTCATATAAAATTTCACGTGGAGCATTCAGCACAAAATAGACAAGATTATATGGGCTTACCTGTTTTTTCTGTTCTTCATTATGTTCAGAAATCGGTGTTCCGTTCTGATGATAAAATTCCAGTGCCCGGATCACACGTTTGACATTATTGGCATGAATCGACTCTGCACTCGCTGGATCGACCTCGCGAAGACGCTCATGAAGATACTCGGCACCTTTTTCTTCTGCCAGCTTTTCCAGTTCGGCACGGTAGGTATTTTCCTGCTGCGCCTCTGTAAAATCAATATCTCTTGTCACTGCCTGAATATAAAAGCCGGTTCCGCCGACAAGAATCGGTACTTTTCCTTTTGCATAGATTTCTTCCATGGCAGCTTTTGCCATCTCCTGAAATTTCACAATATGAAATTCCTCTTCCGGTTCAAGTACATCCACCAGATAATGCTCCACGCCCTGCATTTCTTCCTTACGGATCTTTGCCGAGCCGATATCCATTCTTTTATATACCTGCATGGAATCCGCAGAAATAATTTCCCCGTTCACCGCCTTTGCAAGTGAGATAGACAGGCTTGTTTTTCCCACTGCCGTCGGTCCGGTAAGGACAATTAAAGGTCTTTTCATAACTGCTCCTGTATTTTTATACAATTCTTTTAAATTTCTTTTCCAGTTCTGTGCGCGTCATCGCAATGATTGTCGGACGTCCGTGCGGACAATGATACGGATTATCCAGTGTCAGAAGCTCGTCGATCAGCTTTTCCGCTTCTTCAAAAGACATCGCATGATTGCCTTTTACTGCTGCTTTGCATGCCATAGTAGCAAGTTTTGATGCAAAAATATCCAACGCGTCTGTGCTGTTGTTACCAGAAAGATTGTCCAGCATCTCCAGAAACAGATCTTCCTCCGTCAGCCCATAAAGGTTTGACGGAACGGCGCTGATGCGATACTCTCGACCACCGAAATTCTCAATTTCAAAACCGAATTGTTCAAAATAGTCTTTATTTGAATTCAGTACTTCTTCTTCCTGCATACTTAAAGTAACGATCATCGGCGGACTCAGATACTGCGAATCGATGGAATGTTCACGGAACTGTTTCACCATACGCTCGTAATATACTTTTTCGTGTGCCGCGTGCTGATCGATGATATAAAAATTATCTTCAAACTGCACCAGCCAGTAAGTATCAAAAATCTGTCCGACCACGCGGATACGGCTTCTGGATTCCGGTGCAAGAAGTTTCTCTTCAAAAAGCTCAAGCTGCTGCGGAGGCGCCTGTTTCTTCTCCGGCTCTTCTGTCTGTTTTAACTCTGTCGGCTTTAACTCTGTCAGCTTCTTCTCTTCATCCAGTTTCTGGTTTTCACGAAGTGTACCGCTGAACATTTCTTCTTCTGCCCTAGAGAATGCAGGGCTGTATTCTACTGCCGGTTCACGGACAAGTGTTCCGGATGGGGTACTCTGTGAAAGAGGCTTTCGTATTTCCGTTCTTTCATTTAAGCCATCCCTTGCTTCAGGCTTTGGATTTAAGTTCGCCTGTACTTCTGGCTTTGGATTTAAACTTGCCTGTACTTCTGGCTTTCTCACCGTGTTCGGGTACATTTCTTCACGGCGTTTCGTTTCAAACGGTTCCGGTACCGCAGCACGGGTGATTTTTTCTTCTTTTGTTTCTGTTTTTGCAGGAGTACTGTCTACAGATACTTTCGGTATCATTTCCCTTCTGGTCAGTGCACTGCGTACCATATCATACACTGCATCATAAACTTCCTGTTCTCTGGCAAAGCGTACCTCTCTTTTCGCCGGGTGTACATTGACATCGAGGTCATTTCCCTCCATCTCCATGCGCAATGAAACAAATGGAAATTTATGTTGCATCAGAAAGCCTCTGTATGCATTTTCAATAGCCTTTGTGATGATATTGTTTTTTACATAGCGTCCATTGATATAATAATTCTCAAAGCTGCGGTTTCCTCTGGCGATCTCCGGTTTTCCTACAAATCCCTCTACTTTCATAAAAGAATTTTCATAGTTTACATCCAGAAGAGCTTTTGCAATTTCCCTGCCATACACGCTGTATATTACATCTTTCACACTGTAATTTCCGGATGTATGCAGTTTGACCTGTTTGTTCTGAATATATTTAAATGAAATCTCCGGATGCGACAAGGCAAGCTGTTCCATCAGCGTATGGATATAATTTGCTTCTGTCATATCTGATTTCAGAAATTTACTTCTCGCCGGTGTATTATAAAAAAGATTTCGCACAAGAAACGTCGTTCCTTCCGGCGCTCCGAGCTCTTCCAGCGCAATTTCCTTCCCACCTTCAATCACATAACGGGAACCGCTGATATCTGAAGGAGTTTTTGTGATCAGTTCTACCTGTGAAACAGCTGCAATACTGGAAAGTGCCTCACCACGAAACCCCAGCGATGCAATGTGCTCCAAATCTTCGACCTTTTCAATTTTACTTGTCGCATGACGCAAAAATGCAAGCGGAATCTGCTCAGATTCCATTCCGGATCCATTATCTGTGATACGGATCAGCTTTTTTCCGCCATCTGTGATCTCCACAGTCACAGCCGTTGCTCCGGCATCTATGGCATTCTCTACCAGTTCTTTTACAACCGAAGACGGACGCTCCACCACCTCCCCGGCAGCAATCTTGTCAATTGTATTCTGATCTAAAACTGCGATTTTTCTCAAAGCACCCTCCATATGGCAGATTGTCCGTTACTGTGAACGGAGTGAACAGTAACGATCACCCTGCCCTTTTACCAGCGATTTTTGATCTTGTTCTGTAAATTATATAAAATATTCATAGCTTCCATCGGTGTCAGATGTGTCATATCAAGATCACGGATTTCATCTACGATATCATTGTCCTGCACGGTGTCAAAAAGCGACATCTGTGCCATGTCCACCTGATCATACATGATTTTCTGCTTTTTCTTCGGAGCGGTCAGATCCTTAACGGCAGCTGTAATGTCTGCGTCGCTCAATTCCTCTACCAGCTCCTTTGCGCGGCTGATAACAGAATCCGGAACGCCTGCCAGCTTGGCAACCTGAATACCATAACTCTTGTCAGCGCCGCCTTTGACAATCTTTCGAAGGAAAACAATATCGTCGCCCTTTTCTTTGACTGCAATACAGTAGTTGTTCACTCCCGGAATCTTGCCTTCCAGCTCGGTCAGTTCGTGATAGTGTGTCGCAAAAAGAGTCTTCGCACCGCAAAGCTTTGTATTGCTGATGTGTTCGATCACTGCCCAGGCAATGGCAAGTCCGTCAAATGTACTTGTACCACGTCCGATCTCATCGAGAATCAGAAGACTCTTTGCGGTAGCATTACGGAGAATATTTGCAACCTCTGTCATCTCTACCATAAAAGTACTCTGACCGCTTGCAAGATCATCAGAAGCCCCGACACGGGTAAAAATCCGGTCTACGATTCCGATATTTGCTTTTTCCGCCGGAACAAAACTTCCGATCTGCGCCATCAGAACGATCAGTGCAGTCTGACGCATATATGTAGATTTACCTGCCATATTCGGTCCCGTAATGACAGAAACACGCTTTTTCTGATTGTCCAGATATGTATCGTTCGCAATGAACATGTCGTTCTCGATCATCTGCTCAACAACCGGATGGCGTCCGCCTTTGATGTCAAGGACACCATTCTCGTTGATCTTTGGTTTCACGAAATTGTTGCGTTCTGCCACAAGTGCAAGTGAAGCAAATACGTCGAGCGCTGCAACTGCTTTTGCGGTCTTCTGGATACGTACAACTTCCTGACCGACCTTTTCTCTTACATCTGCAAACAGTTCATATTCCAGGGCATAGAGGCGGTCTTCCGCGCCAAGGATCAGGTCTTCCAGGTCTTTCAGTTCCTGCGTGATGTAACGCTCTGCATTTGCCAGTGTCTGCTTACGGACATAGTTATCCGGGACCTGATCTTTGAATGAATTGGTTACTTCCAGAGAATAGCCGAATACACGGTTATATTTGATCTTAAGGTTTTTGATGCCGGTGCGTTCTTTTTCTCTTGCTTCAAGTTCTGCAAGCCATTTCTTGCCGTCTGTACGGGAACGACGGTATTTATCAACATCCGCATTAAAGCCCTCCCGGATGATACCTCCGTCTTTTTGTGCAAGCGGCGGATCTTCTACGATCGCACGTTTGATCAGATCCGTCACATCTTCCAGCGGATCCATATCTTCATAGATCTGCTTCAGGACAGGCGCTTCGAAATCTTTCAGGATCTGACGAATAAACGGAAGCATTTCCAATGAAGATGCAAAAGAAACCATATCTCTCGGATTTGCAGACTGATAGCTGATACGGCTGACCAGTCGCTCAAGATCATAGATCGGGTTTAAGTATTCTCTGATTTCTTCGCGGAGCATCGGTTTCTGTGTCAGTTCTTCCACTGCTGCCAGTCTCCGATTGATCTCCTGGGCATCGATCAGCGGCTGCTCTACATATCCACGCAGTGTACGGGCACCCATTGCTGTCTTTGTCTTGTCCAGAACCCACAGAAGAGATCCACGTTTCTGTTTTTCGCGAAGTGTTTCTACAAGTTCAAGATTTCGTCTTGTAGAACTATCAATCAGCATAAATTTATCTGCGGTATACGGGTGGATCGTTGCCATATGTGACAGCGCTGTTTTCTGCGTCTCGTTAAGATACTGGAACAAAGCACCTGCTGCGATCACGCCGCTGTCATAATCCTGCAGTCCCAGTCCTTCCAGTGTATTTACATGAAAATGGTCTTTCAGAGTACGCTGGCAGAGGCTGTCATCAAAATACCAGTTATCCAGAGGAAAGATGCAGATTCTCAGACGTTCTTTTAAATCTTCTGTATCAACTCCGCTCATAAAAAAGGCGTCATTACAGATAATTTCTGCCGGAACGAATTTGTTGATCTCGTCAAGCAGTTTCTGTGGTCTGTCTACCTCAGTGAGGAAACAGTCACCAGTCGTAATATCTGCAATGGCACAGCCAAAATGATCTTCGAGTGAGACGATCGACATCAGATAGTTGTTTTTGGATTCATCCAGTGATGTGGCATCCAGCGTTGTTCCCGGTGTCACCACTCGGATAACTTCACGCTTTACAAGTCCCTTTGCTTTCTTCGGGTCTTCTACCTGCTCACAGATTGCAACCTTATGCCCTTTTTCAATCAGGCGTTTGATATACACTTCGGATGCATGAAACGGAATCCCGCACATCGGTGCACGTTCTTCCAGTCCGCAGTCCTTTCCGGTCAGTGTCAGTTCCAGTTCTTTAGATACAAGAAGCGCATCATCAAAGAACATTTCATAAAAGTCACCCAGCCTGTAAAAAAGCACACAATCCTTATATTTTTCCTTTGTTTTGCAGTATTCCTGCATCATCGGTGACATTGCCATCGTTTTATAATTCTCCTCTATTGTTTGCTTTATTATCACTCATAGTCAATTAATTATAATATCATGTTTAAAGGTTCGTTGCAAGATGACTGTTTTCAAGATCTTGAGAAAAATCCTCCACTGGTAGAATTTTCTTTACAAAAACAGAGAAAGTCATGTTATACTTATATCAAATGATTATTCCACATAAAAGAGGTAGTTTTTATGAGATACTGAGACGAAGTTCATATCGCACTCATGGCCCTTATCTTTTCCTGCACCATGTTTGCAGTTTATGCAGTTGTTCCAAAGGATGCCGCCGTTGCTGCCAAAGCAAAAGCCACCGTCAAAGAAGCTCCGGAAACAGCTGCCGAAGCGGAAGCGCTCCGCTCCAGTCAGGATACGGATGCTGGATTCAACATCTACACAGAGGAAAGCAATTATAATTATGACGACACTTCTGATTCCACAGATGATACCGCAGCTTCCGATCAGACCACATATGATCCGAGAACATATTCTTCTGACGATACGACAAGCAGCGACGTTGTGGACGAAGGGACTGCCGAAGATGGAAGCTACGACTCGTCAGACCAGATTGACTATCCATCCGATGACAACAACGGTGACACTCCAGATGACAATAACGATTATGATTCTTCGCAGGATAATGGTGATTACTCCGACGATACCAGCGAAGAGGGGTCTTCTGATAATACAGATAGTGCATCATTTGATATTGTTACCCAGGATAGCAACTATTAAAAACAACAAAAAGAAAGGTGATGAGCAGTTCAAACTACTCAAAGCCTTTCTTTTGAGAGCGTTTCAAGTTTTGTGTAAACAAAAAAAAACTGATATAAGATATGTTATTAGTTATCGAGGACAGAACCTGTTTTTCAGGGTTCTGTCCTTGTTTGTATTATAATGCAGTTTTAGGGCATGTCAAGCAGGACTGGCTGTGCCAGCCCTGCCTAGCATGCATTCTGCTTATAACCTTTCCAATCTTTCTTCGAAGAAAATTTCCAGCTGAGAATGGATCTGTCCCCAATCCTGACGGTGTCCCGTCCATTTCTTGGTGATATCTATCATGGCCAGATACAGCATTTTCAAGAGACTGTCATCGGATGGAAATACCGTCTTGGATTTGGTGACTTTCCGGAGCTGGCGGTTAAATCCTTCAATCGTGTTCGTGGTATAGATCAGACGTCTGACAGCTTCCGGATACTTAAAATACGTTGAAAGATTTGCCCAGTTATCTTTCCATGACTTTGCAATCTTAGGGTATTTCCCGCTCCATTTTTCGTCAAAGCTGTCCAGTTCTGCCAATGCAACTTCTTCTGTAGGAGCTGCATATACACGCTTCAGATCTGCCATAAGTGGTTTGATCTCTTTGTAAGAAACAAATTTCGTGGTGTTCCTGATCTGATGGATTATGCACTGCTGGATCTCGGTCTGGGGAAATACTGCTTCAATTGCCTGTGGAAAACCGGTCAGTCCATCCACACACGCAATCAATATATCTTCTACACCCCGGTTTTTCAGGCCATTCAGGATGGAGAGCCAGAACTTGGCACTTTCATTTTGACCAACATACATTCCGAGGACATCCTTACGTCCTTCCATATCGATCCCAATCGCAATGTAAACAGCACGTTTTACAATCCGCCCCTCATTACGGGCATGGAAATGGATCGCATCCATAAATACAACAGCATACACACTTTCTAATGGCCTTTCCTGCCATTCTTTTACTATTGGCAGGATCTTATCAGTGATTCGGCTGACAGTACTGTCGGAGATCTCAAGATCGTATAATTCACGCATGTGGCTTTCTATATCGGCAGTAGTCATTCCTTTTGCGTACATGGAAATGATCTTTTCTTCCATGTCCTGCGTAATCGAATTCTGATACTTCTTTACAACCTGTGGTTCGAAGTCACCTTTTCGATCCCTTGGAATATCAATCTCCATATCTCCGTAACTGGTATGTAACGTTTTCTGGGAATGTCCATTCCTGGAATTATCGGTTTCTTTATTTCGATAATCATACTTGGAATATCCCAGTTCTTCATCCAGTTCCTGATCAAGGGCACCTTCCAAAATGATAGACATCATATCCCGCATAATGGAATTAACATCTGTTCCATCTTTTACTTTTACATTGTTTTCTTTCAGGTAGTTTCCCATGAGTTCTCTAAGCGCTGCTTTTTGTGGTGAATCCTTTTTTCTTGCCATAAAATAAACCTCCAAACTGAGTAATTCTATCTTACATCAGTTTGGAGGTTTACACAAACTTTGGGATACTCCCGCAAGGCTGATGATAACTCGTTTTTTTGGAAAGACAAAGCCGCTCTCGTCAATCGCTGCCTGAATTCGTTCTGCAGCTTCTTTTACTGCAAGGTCACCAAGTCCAATAATAGAAATTGCCGGTTGGCCTTCCAGTGTTTTAATTTCGATATCTACAGGGTATCCGTCAATCCCCTGAATTGTGAAGCAGTTTACCAGGGTAGCCATAAATCATTTTCCCCCATTTCTTTTTGAATTTTCTGTTCTGAAACTTTAAATTTTTGACCGGGAGTATCAACAAAATCCCGGTACTTTTGGATTCCATATTTCCCGAAATAAGATAGTGTTTGATTTGTAACTGTAATTTTATCATCAGCCAGTCCAAGAAAAGTCCGATAAGAACTCCATGTATAATCTTCCGGGTAGCTGACAATCTGAGCTTTTACAGGATTCAGATGAATGTATCGACTGGTTTGAAGAAAATAAGAATCATCTTTTACAAGACCGGAGCAATAGCGCTCTTCAAAGAGATGACCAAGATAAGAATATTTACGATTGTAATAAGTTGCGTAAGTACAGGCCAGGTGCTTCATAAAGCTTCCGACAGGAGTGTCTGAAGTTTCCAGCAACAGATGAAAGTGATTTGTCATCAGACAAAATGCATGTAAAGTACAGGAATACTTTTTAAGTGAACGTTTCAAAATTGCGAGGAATGTCTGATAGTCGGTGTAATCTGAATAAATAGCTTGTCTGCGGATTCCCCGTTCCATCAGATGATAAGTTGCACCCGGATACCAAAGACGTGGTTTACGTGCCATACATAATAACCTCCGGTGAATATAAAATTGAAAAAAGAAAAGTGATTGAGTCAATCATGAAGTAAAATGGCAATGCATTTTACAAAAGATGGGAAACACAGAAAACAGATGTGAATTCTGATGTTGAAAATGAATGTAGCATAAAAAACATGAAAAGGCAAGAGAAAAATAAAAATTTTAACAATCAGTAAAAAAAGTGGGTAGTGATAATTCTTATCAACAAGGGAAGAAAAAATAATGAAATAGGATTAAAAACAAATAATATTTGACAAATAATCAAAAAATAGAAGGAAAATGTGGATAAACAGTACCCGTAGGTACGGAAAAATAGATTGCTAATGAAAAAAGAATATGATATATGTAAGATAAAAGGTTGGACAAGGCTAACCAAGAGTTGAACTGACCAATTTGAGATATTTACGGATAACTTCGAAAGAGAAAACAGAAAAACAGGGAAAAAGTCTTTAACTGGAAAGTAATCCGAAAGAAAATGAAGGAGAAGGAGGAAAAGATTATGAAAAAAAGAAAGCAACAGAGAATTGAACCGGACGGATAAAGAAAAGGAGAGAAAAGAAAAAACAGGAGGAAAGGAAATAAAAGATGAAAGAAAAAATAAAAGAACTAGGGAAACGGCTCCTGACGATAGCGGTAGCACTGGCAATGGTAGTAACCTGTATACCCGGGACAGCGTTTGGAGCAGAAACAAGTGAAAAAGTTAAGAAAAACGTAATGGTGCCTGACACCTTTACAAAAGCAGCGCAAGAGGAAGAAACAACACTTGACGCATTAAAAAAATTAATCGAAGAAGCAGATGAATTAAAAGAGGAAGATTATACAGCAGAGAGCTGGGCGGAATTTAAGGATGTGAGAGATTCTATTGATGATCCGGATGAAATTCCAGAGAGATTTCAGCAGA